>Ga0214542_1003324_pt1:0-12500 | contig 32929 bp, 20 predicted proteins | sample CNSS1metaG_FD_160096 | JGI IMG/M metagenome (GOLD analysis project Ga0214542, IMG submission 160096) | Root nodule microbial communities from cowpea collected in UCLA plant growth center, Los Angeles, California, USA - CNSS1 | ecosystem: Host-associated > Plants > Roots > Nodule | place...
AATCCCTTCCACTGGTCATCACCACCCCATGAGTCTAGGGCCTCATCTCATATCAATACCATGTTACTTTAATCCCAGTCCACTCATTCATTTCACATGCCAAGTTTCCACAATATCCGTCATTCACCATTCATGAATCATGTCATGCATACTGAGCAATCCATTGTGCATATATACATACATACGTACATGTATTTCATCACAACAATCATACCCAAACAAATTCCAATCGTTCAAGAGCAATCAAGAAACCAAACACCGCCCTGTCTTGCCCAACCCCTCGCTCAGGCCGAAGGGTCTCGCTCAGACGGGTCCCCTTCGCCTAGGCGAGGGCTCGAAAGAGGAACCAGGAGCCAAAGCGAGATCTCGCTTAGGCGAGACCCTTCTCGCCTGGGCGAGATGTTTGCTCGCTCAAAAAGTTGAGCGGGTCGCCTGGGCAACCTTTCGCGTAAAAGGGTTTGGGCGAGACTGGCTCGCTTGGGCGAGATTATTAGGTCTCGCCACTGTTCTCCTGTAAAAGCCACCCACACCAACTCAACCCAACATATCCATGGTCCACAGTTAACATAATCTCACACCAATCAACATAAACTAAAAAAAACAGCAGTCAACAACATGGAAAGAAGCGGAATCTAAGTTTAAGCCATAGCTTCCCTACCTGGAAAAATGGCAAACAGGAGATTGCAACCCTAAACAACAGAGAACGTCAACTCGAGGGTGATTCAAGGTGCTGGAAGGAAAAGGAAACAGGGAAATGAGTTGCCCAGCATAACAGTAGCAGAACCATAAGCATAGTTGGAGGGACACTTACGTAGAATAGGGGAACGAGTTTGAGCTTTGTTTGATCAGGAAAAAATGTAAACCCTAGCAGAGCTCTTCACGGCAGCGGAGGGAGACGGCACAGATCTAGGTTTCTGAAAAGAGTAGAAGTGTGAATTAGGGCAACACGAATGGTTTTTATCCTATGGGCCAGCCTTTAGGCCCAACTGGTTTAGGGTAGCCCTTAAAGTATGGGAGCAGAATAAATGGGCCTTATAGTGTGAGTTGTGTTTTGATTTTTTTAAAGAGAAACTATAATATTTTAATAATAAAAGGCTTAAACTATAAATATAATTTCTATTAATCGGAGTTATTTTATATAAAACCATCATCTCTTTGCACCTTTCTTTCTCAAAATTTCTTTCTACTATCTCTCTAATTTTCTTACCTCAATTTTAATTTTTTTGAAGATCAAGAATAGTAGGATTACACATCCACTTGATCAAACTGTAGAACAAAGTAAATTCTAATTTTATCCTTTCTAAGGTATATCACTCCTTGGTTTGCATGTGATTTATATGTAAGGATGGCAAAATGGACTAGCTTGACCTGTTTTGGTCTGGCATGCCCTTGACTCACAAGGAATGGGCTAGGTCGAGTTGGTTCACAACAAAAAAATGGGCAAAAAATTACAACTTGTCCCACCATATGACGAGTCGGTAGGCTGGCCCATCAATTTTTTTAATTTTTACTTTTAAAGTTTGTTTGTATATATACTTATAAATAAATATTTAAACATTTTTTAATCATATAAATATTTTTTAAGCTTTGAATTGATGAATTAATATTTTTAATTGGATAATAGTAACATAATTATTACATTTACATGTTAATTTACTCTATTGTAATTAATAATTGACATTTAGTTTATAAGTGTCAATGATTTAAATTATAATAGTATTGCATATTTACATATTTACAAAAATATAATATAGAAAATTAAATCTTTTTAATTATTTTTATTTTTTTAATTAAAAGAAAAAAATAAAATGGGTCAGCAGGCTAGGCAGGCCGGACCAAAACAGGTTGGTGGGTTGAAAATTCCAATTTAGCTCCCATTTTGAGGAGTTTGTGGATTGGCCATAACCTATTTTGACACCTCTAATTATATTAATTGCTATGTATGTGATTCAAAAGTTCTTTAAGTGAATCTCTATTGCTCTATGATCTAGGTATATGTTAAATCAGATCTGTCTAAAATATCTTAACCAAGAAGGGGATCTGAACTGGTTATTGAGTCTTTCACTTAGTTAAATTGAATCTTGAAAGTATCTTTAACCCTTATGACCCAATTAACCAATTTTACAGTTTTATGTTAATGGATTGTGTAAAGCAATCAAGGAAGATGTAAAAGAAGAGAGAAACCAAGAACACAACAGTTTATACTGGTTCGATTCAAGATGAATCTACGTCCTAAGTAAACCCACTTAGGAGGATTCCACTAACTCAATAGAGATCCAAGAATTACAAGAGCATCTATATAATTCAAAACCCTAAAGACTAAGAAGCTTGATCTACAAATCAAGAACTCCCCCTAGGAGCAATGCATCCACACAATTGCACCTAGACCTTCACTTTACACAGTGAATCAACTATGAAAAGAAATATAATAAGAAAGAATCAAGAAACGAATACACCTAGTAGTTGTGCATATTTGGCACTTGACTCCTAGATCCAAGCTTGACCCATCAAGGTTGAATCCACCATCAATCTTCTTGAATCTTTACTTGAATGATCTCTGAAGAATGCTTAGGAACTTTGTAAATCTCAGAGGGCAGTTTCTCATAATGTTTCTCAAGAATTCTGTAATTTTTCTCACACTTAAAATTGATTTTAGAAACTGGTTTTATACATAGTTCTCTGCAGTCATTAATGAATTAGGAATTTACCTAATAGATTATTGTGAGTGTGTTTTCACTGCCTTAGTGCAGTACCCTTAGCTAATCTATTAGTTAAGTAGCTAATCGATTTATGAATGCACATGCAAGAGTTTGATGGTTAATACAACTCAACGCTATCTTGTTTTACATATGATATTTTTGTCCTAACACCCTAATGCATAATCTAACAAAACAAGACTAATTCTAGATTAGCAATTCACATGATGTGTGGACTTGGACATCATCAAAACCATCTTCATATGAGTTGAAGTAGCTCCCCCTTTCAATAGTATATGCTTAGATTTCTAATCGGGGTCTTTATTTCTAGTTAGGTCATCTTGTGTTAGATAGAACTCTAAAGAGCATTTGTACGAGAATGAGTTGTTTTTACCAAGAAAGGGAAGTTAATCCTAATTTCTAAATGAGTTATATTGTTTGAATTGATTGTGTGATACTCTTTGAATTGATTTTTTAATTTAAGTGTGTGATAATATTTGAAATTGTTGAATTAGGGGTATAAACACTAGTTTGACTTGAGTGAATTGTGTCTTAGGTTTAATGTGTGAAATTATATGTAAGAATTGTTGTTGTACATTAGAATTGTGATCTATTTTAAAATGGGTAAGAATTGACAAGTTTGTTTAAGAAATTGGCTGATAAGGAAATATTTTCTATAGTGGTTTGGTACCAAATTTAGTTAGCAAAGAGGAAAAATGGGTTTTATTTCAATCAATTTCACAAGCAAAATTGTCAATCCTCACTACCATCTAATATGACGTTGGACACTGAGTATGTACCGTTGAGTGTTACTTCGAAATGACCAAGTCAATGAGCTCCAGTGACAGGCATTGGGCGCCACACCCAGGTCGTTGGGCGTTCACTTGACATGAAAGTTAGTGTTGGGTGTCTCGCAAGTACCATTGGGCGCAATTCTAGAATATAAATTTAAGAGAGCTAGAGGGCCTAATGTGTCATGTGTTGGCTTCACCCCTAGGTGTAGGAGCTCATTGTTGGCCAAACTGTTAGGCGTGAGTTTGATTTTTTCTCCTAGGGATCTTTCTGTTTGGGTACCATTGGGCGTTCTTGGGTTAGCATTGGGCGATATGTATTAATTTGTCTTATTACTAAATTATGGAATCTTGTGTGGGTATTTGCGATTCATTGAGGATGGTTACCCATATGCTATCAAATAAATAATTTCATAAATCATAATTCCTAACCTGGAATTCAAAGGAAGAAAAACAAAGTGAGGGAGAGGGAGAAGACAACAACAAAGGATAACGACACCACTACGGCAAAGACTAAAACCTATGGAGTGCCTTCGAGATAGGATATACCCAAACCCTAATCCAACATCTACGAGAGTGATTGCGAGCACTATGGGTCTACGAGAGCCACACTAGCGAGAGCAACCTCTATGAGAACGAAAGTAACCACCAATGAGAGGGAGATGATCGGAGCGACAACCAAATGTAGTGTGAGGGAAAAGAAGAGATCCACCAACGAAAAGGAAAGCAGTGCGAGGGAGGAGAATATTGAGAGCATAACAATGAAGTGCAACGCAAGCTGGAGAAGGGGGAAGATGAAAATTAAAGATTTTATGCATGTTATATGCACCTTCTTACTATGTCGATTCTATGTATAATTACATTCTTCTACTTTATTACGAAATTGTCACCGCACCCACATTCTATGTCGATTATAGTGATGACTGAATAGAAATCATTTTACTTTATTACAAAAATGTCATTGTGTCTACTTTCTATGTTTGTTCTAGTAATAATTGGCATAAAAATTCTAGTTATATTTACAATTATGCCACCACATAAGTTATTATGCATGATGAATTATAACCAGCATAATAAGTCGTTATAAAATGCTATTTTTGCACTAGTGGTGCTTTTTTAATTTCTCCCGTATACTACCCACATTCTTTAAATGATTTTGGACAATGTTGAGAGAATAATTAACAATATAAATATGTGACAACGCTAAGATTGTTATGAATATGATGTAACCAAATAATTAAAGATTCAAATGAAATGATAGTATGTCACTCAAAAAGTACCTCATAGAATAATTATGCATAACCTAATTTAAGCTATACAAGTAAACAAAAAAAGTCAAATTCAAATTTAAGATATATTATAAAAAATAATTTTATCTTAAATATAGAATCATCCCATTTGTTATTTATCAACCAATTCCAATCTTCAAGAGGTACATCACTTGGTCTACCTTTGTTTTTAAGGTTTGCTCGATAGAGACGATGATGTTTATTTCTATATTGCTTTTGTGAAATTGTTTCATTGGATACTTTTTATTTTCTTTCATCAAACCAATTGCATCATAAGTATGAAATAGTAATTGCCAAATAAGTTTTAGAACAAATTACAAATATGTAAATATATAAATTAAATCTTACGTTTAAACTAATAAAATTATACTAACCTTCGTATGCTTCCACATTGCACTCAAATCATCTTCAAATATATCTTTTCAAGTTTTAACTTGTAATGGAATTTTCTGACATAAACATATAGTTGTTTCAACCTTAAAATATTTTGCACGTTTTCTACAAAGCTTAGAATATGGGGGAGAAAATTAAATGTCAAACAAATTTTCAAATACCATTAACTTTTCCATTTTTTTTTGAAAATTTGGAATTAATAGAATGTTAAATTATGCTCTTAACAACATATTCAACTAAAAATTAGTAGAGGTAAATCAACAACAATCTTCAAAATGATGATTTAATTTTAGAAAAGCATGTTACATATGTACTTGTACTTACTTCAAATTGTCCAACATTAATAGACTTGGAGGCATTAACCCTTTTAGAATTTAGCTTTAATGATCATAATCTATTACATATAAAAAAAACAATAATTAAAGTAAAATATAAATTAGTTCTTTAAAAAGAACCAATAAAAAATACTATGATGTTACCCTTCTAATATGAATTTAATATCTATGTTACATTTGTGATTAAATTAAACACATATTTATATTACCATAAAAATATCATTAGAGATGGCAAATAAATTAATCCATATGGGTATCATCTGAATCCGTCCCCGTTTTGACGGAGAATCCTCGCATTAACTGGGTATGAGTATGGATATGGGGAATCCCCGACTTTTTCAATTGGGTATGGGGATGGATGTACATATCTCCGTCATAATACTCGTCCCCATTTAAATTATTAAAATATTCACAATTAATTAAGTAATGATATATATATATATATATATACTTATTATTTTTTATTTCTTCTAATTATCTGGTTTGTCATGAAACTTATTCTACTACTAAAAAAATTCATATTTCTTGCCAATTTTGTTTTGAAAACTTTTTTGTAGGAAATACTTGCACATTTTGTTGTGAAAAAAAAAATTCAAGAAATTGTTACCGATTTTCTTGCAAAATATTTTGTATAAAACACTTTTCGCAACAAATTTTGTAGGAAATACTTACAAATTTTATAATTTTGTAAGAAATATTTACCCATGAAGGAATTACTTGTCAATTAAAATTCTTAGAAAAAATGGTATAAAAATTCTTTTCTTGCAAATTTTTTTAACAAATTAGCAAGAAAAATCTCATGTAATATGAGAATTTCTAGTAGTGTTTGCATCTCAATTATATTTTTCATCTTTTCACAATTTTTATATAATTATGTTAAAAAGATGTATGTCAATTAAAATTTTTTTTATGTCTCACATTTGAATATTTCTATTATTATTTTTATTTATTGTGTATTTTCCTTTCACATGAGAATGTTTAATACTCTCAATTTAAGTATGTAATATATAAAAAAAAAATCCTTTACTTATTATTATTAGTTTGTTTTTTCATTTGAAGAATTTTTTTGTTTCGTTGAAACAATTTTTGTTATTTCTCAACCATTGAGTATATATGTTGATATTTGAAAAGTTTTCTTAGATCTCTAAGGTATTTTTCATCTTATCATACTCTTAATTATACATTTGTTTTCCTTTGTACAATTTCTTTCAATAGTCTCTCAAATTGTTTCTAAACATTTGTTAATTTTTAATAATTTTATTTGTTGTTTATTTCTATTATGTAGAATACTATTTCGATATATTTTATCTAATTATTTTTTATTTTCTAACTCATTATCAATCATACTATAATTTTTTCACTATATAATTGTATAAATAACTTTTATTTACTACAATATAAAAATTTAATGTAATTGTCATGAATATTATTTTTATCAACATCCAACATAATTGAAGTTCAAAAGATACAATATCTATGTTAAAATTTTATTATTATGATTATTATTTGTTCTTTGTATCATTTTGATCAAGTGATGTATTATAACTTTTATTAGTGTATAAAAAAGAGATTCATAAGAATTTAAAAGATTGAAGTAAACAAACATTTAAAATATATTTTAATTTGAATATTTTTTTTCCTTTTATATTTTTTAAAAAATATTTTTTAATTTTATCAACTAGCTTTCATTAATGTTTGCAAATTTAATAAATATGTTGGTTCTCATGAAATTTTATTTGGTATTATAATATAAAATGTAAACAATTATAATTTATTTTAAAATTTTATTATGATTATTATTTGTTTTTTGTATCATTTTGATCAAATGATGTATTATAACTTTTATTAGTGTATAAAAAAAAGATTCGTTAGAATTTAAAAGATCGAAGGAAACAAACACTTAAAATATATTTTAATTTCAATATTTGTTTTCCTTTTATATTTTTTAAAAAATATTTTTAAATTTTATCAACTAGCTTTCATTAATATTTGCAAATTTAATAAATGTGTTGATTCTCATGAAATTTTATTTGGTATTATTATAATCTAAATTGTAAATAATTATAATTTATTTTAAACTTTTATTATGATTATTATTTATTCTTTGTATCATTTTGATCAAATGATGTATTATAACTTTTATTAGTGTATAAAAAAAGATTCATTAGAATTTAAAAGATTGAAGTAAACAAACATTTAAAATATATTTTAATTTGAATATTTGTTTTCCTTTTATATTTTTAAAAAAATATTTTTAAATTTTATCAACTATATTTCATTAATATTTGCAAATTTCATAAACGTTTTCGTTCTCATGAAATTTTATTTGGTATTATAATCTAAAATGTAAATAATTATAATTTATTTTAAACTTTTATTATGATTATTATTTGTTTTTTGTATCATTTTGATCAAATGATGTATTATAACTTTTATTAGTTAGTGTATAAAAAATGATTCATTAGAATTTAAAAGATTGTAGTATAGAAACATTTAAAATATATTTTAATTTGAATATTTGTTTTCCTTTTATATTTTTAAAAAAATATTTTTAAATTTATCAACTATGTTTCATTAATATTTACAAATTTAATAAATGTTTTGGTTCTCATGAAATTTTATTTGGTATTATAATCTAAAATATAAACAATTATAGTTTATTTTAAAATATTTGATATCGAAGAAATAATAATCCTTATAATATTGAATATTTGATAATATTATGTTTCTTTACCATTATCTTTTATTATTTTATAAAAATCAATTAAAATTAATATTGAAGTAGTAAAAAAACGGGTATGAGTATGGGTATGAGATTATACATGTTACCTGATGAGGATGGGGATTCGACAAAAGTTTGATATCTATTGGGTTTGGAGATGGAGATGAATTTTTTCTACGAAAATGGGTATAGAATAGTGAAACATGTGGTCGCCCCGTCCCGTTGTCATTCCTAAATATCATTAAGTAACTTCTTTTTATTATAAACTAGTAGATTGATCTGTGCGTACCCACATGTTTTATTTTTTTTTATTTTGTATATTAAAATAATAAAGTAGTGAAAATATTATGTAATAAAATATCATGAATATTGGTGTAAATGTTATTATTAAAGTAATGAAGTAGTAAATCTAAGTGATGCGATAATAATTTCAATTTTAAATATAATAAATAGAATTAATATCATAGTATGGTGCAGTTATTTGATTTTAGGAAATAATTATAGTAGTGTGTGATCCATGCCTATACAAATGTTTTTTTTTTGTTTTTTTTTTCAAATCCTTTTAGAATAATAATATAATTGTTATCATATTTATTTAAACATTAAAATACTAATAATAATATTAATATAAATTATAAGATTTTTAAAAGATCAAAAATCTATTTAGCATAATTATTTAGTAAAAAAACATTTTTTATAATTAAAAAAATATAATAATAACACAACTACGAATAATAATAATAATAATAATAATAATAATAATAATAATAATAATAATAATAATAATAATAATAATAATAATAATAATAATAATACCAATAATAACAAACTAATGAAAATAATAATAATAATAATGTTTATGCTATAAATATTAATGTCAATGCTAATACTAAGGCTAATGCTAATGATAATAATATATAATTATATATAAAGATAAACATTAATGACAAAACAAATAAAAAAGACAAGTAATTCAACTATCCCGTAGTAAATAAAATTAAGATGCATGTCTAACTATAATATTATTTGTTAAATTTAAATAATTATTTATAATAAAAAATTATTTGTCAGTTTTATCATTTTACTAATTTTAGTAACTATTTTTTTAATTCAAATAATTACACAAATATAAAGATAAAATGAACAACAAAATAAATAAAAAGTGCAAGTTATTGAGATATGATCTCATAGTAAATAAAAGTAAAATATGTGTCTAACTATACTAACAATAATAATAATATAACAATATCACATAGTGATAAAAATAAAAATAATAATAATAATAATAATAATAATAATAATACAACTACATATATAAAGAGATAAACATTTTTTAGTCATTTTTTGTTTTTTCAATTTTATTCTCTTAATTATTATATTTTAAATTTAAATAATTATTTATAATAAAAAAATTATTATTCAGTTTTATTATTTTGCTAATTTTAGTAACTAATTTTTTGAATTGAAATAATTGTTCAAATATAAAAATAAATAAACAACAAAACAAATAAAAAGTCAAGTAATTAAAAAGTAAGATGTGTATCTAACCATAATAACAAAAAATATTATAACAATAATAACTTTTATAGTAATTATAGTTCTTATTAATAATAATAATAATAATAATAATAATAATAATAGGGATAATTATAGTTAATAATAATGATAATAATACTTATAGTTGATAGTAATAATAGTTGATAGTAATAATGATCATAATATTTATAGTTGATAATAATAATAATTATTATAGTTAATAATTACTATTATTATAATTATAGTTAGAGTTGATAATAATATTAATAATTATAGTTATAGTTGATAATAATGATAATAATAATAATAATATAAAAATAAAATAATAACTATCATGAAAATTATGTTATATTGTTGTAAATGTCATTATTAAAATAATGAAGTAGTAAATTCAGTTTTGAATATAATAAATAAAAATGATATCACAATATGGTGCAATTAATCAATTTTACTAAATAATTATAGTGTTAGAAAATGATTACTCAAATAATACTAATAATAATATAAATATGAAATAATATAATAATAATTATTAAATCAATAATAATACTAAGACAATATATAAAACAATTAAATTAATCAGAGATCAACAATTATAATAACAATAATAAATAAAAGACAAAAGGTAAGGAGTAGAAATATCTTGGGTTGAGGCACGCATAGCGCTATCCTTAGAGAAAAAATGCCCCTACTGCACAGGGCTAATCAAATACACAGTACACAATCATATGTGTTTCTTATCATATGTGTTTCTCTCCCAAGATACAACAACCCGTCAGATCGAGTGCAGCGAAGGATCTCCAAACCTTATGAACACCACTGTCTTAAAGATAATATAGAGAAGAAAATAAGAACACTTTTAAGAAAAAAACTCTAGTGTTTATTGTCTATGTTGTTGTTATTATTTTGTTTTGTCTTTCCCTATGCACCTAGGTGGTATTTATAGGTAGCAAAAAGAGACAAAGAAGTAAATAGTAATAAGAATATAGCCGTTAGCCATAAAAACCATTAACCCATAAATTAAAGGTTTATAAAAACATGAATAACAGTAGAATTTTTATTTTTATTATTTATTTTTTAAATTATATTAAAATATTTCTAACAATCCCCCACATAATTTAAAAAAAAATATTATCTTTTAAAATAAAATATTGTAGTTCAGTGTAAGGAACTTTCCAGGTCTGACCCTTACACCTAGTGCTTATAAACTTCCACCCGAGAAAATGCAGAGACTTAATTGCCTTGAACTACATCCCCGGTGATCGGGTTTTAGTAGATAACACATACAATATCGGTGTTCCCGTAGGTTCTAATCAGTGGGTGCACGTTCGGCCTTGTGCATTTATCTTGTTTCATGAGTGTCACTTAGAGACTTGCCCATGTCTCACAATGGCGGCCCCACCATCACACTCACTAGGTAAACCCTCAAAGGATGGTTTGTGACACACACCCCTACAATAATTGTCATTGGGTTTATTAAGAGGTATTTTATAAAATAAGCATAATAATGCACATACCTCAACCTTATTATTGCCACAATTTATAGTACACCTCGTCATAGGAATGAGACATATAATTTAATCAAATTGTTTGGTGTACTTTAGTCAACAACAACTTCGTTGTTACCCATTGAACTCCATTCCATGAGATCTTCATTCATGTGGAGATGGGTGTCCATTGTTGCAACTAATTTATGGGCTATAATCTCATTCCCCTCGACGACTCAAATACTTATTGTTGTTGCATCAACCCTTTGATAAGCAGATCTACAATATTTCTTTCTGACCTGACAAGTCAAGAGAGATAATATCATGAGTGATTAAGTTTCTAATATATTTTGTCTCTCATTCTCATATGTCAATTTCATTGACATTTTTACTAAAAACTTTAAATATAACAATTTGATTGTCAGGATGCATTGAAAATAGAAATAATTTATGCTTGCATAGTAGATCATGATAGAACAACAACAAATTTTTAACATATTTCCATGATAGTACACCTTCATCCAAGGTTAAAACATAATCATAACCAATAGTTGATATTGTGCCACTAGAATCAATATCCAATTCACATTAATATATATCATTCAATAATCTCAATAAATTGGACATATTGTCATAACTAGAAAAAACAAAAATAAGATTACACTAGATGGCAAAACAGTGAGGTATATATTTATTCACTTTATAATATATAACCAAGATTTTTTTATTAACAGGTATATTAACCATTGCAAGACACTCCTACACTTTGAAATATTTTAAATGTGGTTATATTTTTCTTTCATAACTCATAAAAAGTTTTATCACAATCTTCTGTGTCCAAAATATGGTAAGTAGAATATAAAATTTCATTAATATAATGTTAGGCAAACTAGAACTTGAAGCATAACATTTACCATCTCAAATAAAAGCATTTTTTTTTCTTTCGCTGCACTGCATCATTTCATTAACACCATATGAAAATGTTGCTTAATGAATTATACCATGAATTTTACATAAAAAAAAACTCATTTGTAAAGACATGTATCATCACTTCTCTATTTAATTAATTTTGAACCTCAAAATTTTATAATATGAATGGTCTTTAACCAAACTTCTCAACAATTATAATAATAGCATGTCATATAACACAACTTTCAACATTTGTAATAACCAAAGAAAAAGTTACTAAATATTTTATTACAAGATAAATGAACTTAACTCAAACAAATCATCACAAATATATCATTTATC
>Ga0214542_1003324_pt1:17500-32929 | contig 32929 bp, 20 predicted proteins | sample CNSS1metaG_FD_160096 | JGI IMG/M metagenome (GOLD analysis project Ga0214542, IMG submission 160096) | Root nodule microbial communities from cowpea collected in UCLA plant growth center, Los Angeles, California, USA - CNSS1 | ecosystem: Host-associated > Plants > Roots > Nodule...
TTTAATTGATGCATCAACTAGATGGTCACATATTTGTTTATTATCAACTCGCAATCAAGTAATTGCAAAGTTATTAGTACAATTAAGAGCTCATTTCCCAGATTATCCGATTTAGAAAATCTATTTTGATAATACTGGTGAAATTACATCTCATGCTTTTTATGAGTATCGTATATCAATTGGAATTGAAGTTAAGAATCCAGTAGCACATGTTGACACTCGAAATAGACTTGCGAAATCATTACTAAAATGTCTAAAATTGATTGCAAGATCATTACTTACGAGAGCTAATCTTCCAATGGCTACTTGGAAATACACAATTTCGCATGTTGCATTATTGATTCACATCAAGCCAATAAGTTATCATAAATACTCTATTTTGTAGTTGGTTTTTGGTCAGTGACCTAATATTCTCATGTAAGAATTTTTTAGTGTGGTGTATATGTTTCAATTTCCCCACAAAAAAAAGGACTATGATGGGTCCTTAGAGATGATTGAGAATATATGTTGGATATGATCTTCCCTCAATAATAAAATATCTTGAATTACCAACAAGAGACTTATTTACAGTTTGACTTATTATTTCATAACACGCTTGAAGCATGGTAGACTTGTTAATTCCAAAGACACGCTTGAAGCGTGGTAAGCCTATTGGTTCCAAAGATAAAAACTCTTGAATGAGAAAGGGAGCCAAAATGCAAAATGACCTAATCGAAAAGGTTGAAATCGCAAAAGATTCATTTGACATAATTAATGGTTTGGTTCTAGAAGAACCCTAGGTACCTGAAATTGTTGAAAATGATGAGATCTTAATAAATTATGTCATGAATCATATAATATGGAACTAAAATGAAATCAACATTGACGAAACTTTTACATATAATATAGCGATGAATGGTATGAATGACAATGGGGATCAATAACCAATGATCATTGAAGATTGTCGACAAAGAAAAGATTGACCAAAATGAAAATATGCAAAGAGGCATAATTATATTTGCTTGCTAAACGAAAAGTTTTTGGATGTGTAGTTCGCACACCCGAAGTTGTGAAACCCGTTGGGCACATATGGATTTTTGTGCAAAAATCAAATTAAGAATGATGAAATTGTTAGATATAAAGCACAATTGGTTGCTCAAGGTTGTTCACAAAACCTTGTATTGATTTGTGAAAAAACATATTCACTAGTATTGGATGCAACAACATTGCAGTATTCAATTATCCTAGTTGCATAACAAGGTTTGCATTTACATCTAATGGATGATGTTACAACCTATTCGTATGGTTCTTTTGAGAATCATATTTATATGAAAATGCCTAAAGGATTTTATTTGCCCAACAAGACAAATTCTAAAGAGGGTTATTCAATAAAATTGATCATGCTCTTTTATTGATTAAAGCAATCAGGGCGTGTGTGACATAACCGTCTTATTGAGTACTTATTAAAAGAAGGATATAGAAATGATCCTATTTGTTTTTGTATTTATATGAAAATATCCAAAAATGAATTTGCCATAATTATTGTTTATGTAAATGACATAAACATTGTTGGAACTCCTAATGAGCTCACAAAGGCAATTGATTACTCAAAGAAATAATTTGAGATGAATGATCTTTGAAGGGCAAAGTCTTATTTGAAATTAGAAATTGAGTATTTAAATAAAAGTTTTTTTATACGTCAAGATGCTTATATAATTAAGGTGCATACAATGTTCTAAATGGACAAGTCATGTTCATTATGCACTCCAATAGTTGTGAGGTCGTTAGATGTTGATAAAGACTCTTCTTAGACCTAAAGAAAATGATGAAGATCTTCTTGGTCTAGAAGCACCATATCTTAGTGTCATAGAAACACTAATGTATCTTGCTAATTATACTCGATCTAATATTGCATTTGCTATAAATTTGTTAAGCAAGATATAGTTCTTCAACTACAAGAAGAAAATGGTTTGGAGTAAAACATATACTTCGTTACTTTAAGGGTACTACGAATATGAGCTTATTCCACCCAAAGGATTCAGATTCAGACCAATGGGTTATGTATATGCATGTTATTTTACATATTCTCACAATGTCATAATGGTTGATCACAAACAAGATGTTTGTTCACATGTGGTAGCACAATGATTTCGTGAAGGTATATGAAACAAACCATAGTAGCAACATCGTCTAATCATACATAATTACGAGGAAAGTTGTGAATATGTTTGGTTAAGGTCTATAATTCAACATGTGCAAGAAACTTGTGACTATCCTCGACAAAGATGGAATCAACAACCATATATGAAGACAATAATGTATTGTTCAACTGAAAGGATGATATAGATATCCAAAAATTCATTCATATGAAAATATGGCATGTCTATTTATGAAGTGTTTGCCAAGAACTTTTGAGCAAATGATTCACAAATTCGGACTCTATCACCTTAATGATGTAAGTTTACATGAGGGGGAGAAATAAAATATGTGATGAACAATATTGTATTAAAGAATACAAAATGTTGTACTCTTTTTCCTTCACTAGTTTTTTTTTTATCCCAAAGGGTATTTTCTAGTAAGGTTTTAACGAGACACATTTTTTTATCAATGGACACTCAAGGGGGAGTGTTATGAATTAATGATTGTCCATTGATTTGATACATCTACTCATATGATTGATACTCATATGATTCATTACTCTTTATGTAAATATTTGTATTAACTAAGTTGATGTTGATTTGTTTCCTTTATGGATTACATATTGTATCTATAAATAGGATTCTTCCTTTCAATAATAATACACAAATAAGTTGTTCTATATTTTCTCATTCTATATTTTATATTGTTTCTTATTTTCTCTATCATCTATTATTCTCTCTGTTATTCACTTTATTTCATAACAAATAACACCTATTATATTAATTATAGTTCTTAATATTAATAATAATAATAATAATATAATAATAATAATAGAAATAATTATAATTAATAATAATGATAATAATACTTGTGATTAATAGTAATAATGATCATTAATTATAATTGATAATTATGATAATAATAATAATAAAAATTTTATATATATATATATATATATTTATATATATATATATATATTATAACTATAGATAATAAAAATAATATTAATAATAATTATTATTATTATTATGGTAATGAACAAATAATATTTTTTAAATACCAATTTTTTAAATTAGATACGATAGTAATTATAATAATAATATAATAATTATAGTTTTTAATTATAATTCTTATTAATGATCATAATAATAACAACTATTATTAATAATAGTAACAATAATAACATTAATACTAATAAAAACATAATAATATTTTTTCTAGTATTTCTTTTCTCACGTCAATACTATATTATTATAAAATTAATATATTATATATTAATATTATTAATAACAGTAATAACTTTACTGCTAATAATGTTAATAATATTAACAGTAATAATATATAATAGTAACATATATATTATTATTATTATAATATTAATATTTGTTATAATTTTAATATTATCTCTACAAATGATATTCATAATAATAATAATATTATTAATAATTAGAAATACTAACACTTATAAAAATATTACAAATAATAATATTACTTATAATTAACTAGCATAAACACAGGCTTGCGCCTGTGTATATATTTTTTAAATATGCGTGATATTATATTAGTAAGTGATAATATTGTAATATTATTAATTTGTTATATAAACTAAAATTATATTTATTAAAAATAAAGTGAAGTATATCTGAACGGATGAAAGAATAATCATTGATAAATAAAAAAGAAGAGAAGAAGAAGAAGAAATAACCGAATTTATAAAAACATTGTAAAAGTAACGGTCAATTTTTAAAATTTAATAAATTATTATATTTAAAGGGTAAAATTGGTATTTTGAAATGTGGACACAAAAAGAGGAATACCATTTATATATTGTTATATATATTATAGTTGAAATCATAAATAAATGAAAAAAATAAAAATAAATAGACTTCTGTAGGATTTTAATCCGGGACCTTTTGTACCAAAGTTTTAAAATGACGAAAAAACTAATTTTTATGACACGTGTTAATAAAAGAAAATGGATAATGTAGTAATTTTGTTAGTATATTCTTTTCTTAATATGTAATAGATAATAAATATAATAGATATAATAGACAATAGATATTATAGTTGAAACAATAAATAAATGAAAAAATAAAAACCAATTTACTTTTGTGGGATTTGAACCCGGGTCCTTCTGTACCAAAGTTTTAAAATGACGAAAGAACTAATTCTAATGACACGTGTCAATAAAAGAAAATGGGTAATATAGTAATTTTAGCGTTATCTTCTTTTCTTAATATGTAATTATCTTCTTTTCTTAATATGTAATATACTTTTGAAAGTTAATTATTTTATAAATAGTTTATTTTTAACCTTTATTCTAAAAATCACTTTTATCTTTAAAAGTTATTTTAAAAACTTTTTTTGTATACATATTTTATTTTTCTAATTTTAAATGTTGACAAATATTTTAAAAATTAATTATATATTTTTTATTAATCTTAACTCAAATCTCTATGAAAATCAAAAAGTGCGAACACACAACACAAGCGTGACCGCGCTTGTGTTTTGGCGAATAATAATAATAATAATAATAATAATAATAATAATAATAATAATAATAATAATAATAATCTATAACAATATATAAAGAGGATTCCCTCTTTTATGTCCACATTTCAAAATACCAATTTTACCTTTTAAAATATAATTATTTATTAAATTTTTGAAAATTCACATTTACTTTTACAAACTTTTTTATAAAATTGTCTATCTATGCTCTTCTCTTTTTCTCTATTTATGAACAATTATTCTCTTATATTTTCTGATATATTTCACTCTATTTTTAATAAATATAATTTTATTTTATATATTAACTTAATAACATTACATTATCATCACCTATTAATATAATATCACGTATATTTAAAAGATGTGTATACAGGCACGACAACGTCTGTGTGTACGCTAGTAATAATAATAACAAGAATAATAATAATAATAATAATAATAATAATAATAATAATACAAGTATACTATTAAAATACCTTTACTCGTTGAACAATGCCACTACGGCTACCGCGCCTCCGCATCCGTCATCATTGTCACTGCACCTCCATTCTCCATTATTGTTGCAGTCCTTTTGAGAGGAAGCAATAAGAAGAGTGTAAACCGGTGATAATTTGTGCAAAGCTTGTTCAAGAAAACTCGTTCTGAATAATTTGTTTCGGAGATCTTGTTCTTGAAATTCTATACCAGAATGCATCTTATAAGTTTTGAAAAGTTTGTTCTAAAAATTTCATCTAAAAAAGTATCTCATATGTTCAGGAAAGCTTATTTTCAAAATTCTGGTCTAGAAAGCTCTTTACAAAATGTATTTCATATGTTTCAGAAATTCTATTTCAAAATCATGTTCATTTTTGGAAATCATGTTCTTAGAATTTCATAAAGCTTGTTCCAAAAATCTTTTTGAATAGGTAATCTTGAAGTCCCTTTAGGAAGGGTAGAAGGTTGTTTTAAAACACGAGACTCTTGCTAGAAATCATAAGAGCGCATAAAGAAAAAGTCTTTTCTATTCATCTATGATGATATATAAAAAGAAATATATAAAGAATAGACACAATCAATAATCAATTAACGTTATTTTAATATAGTGGAAAATGTATTTTTCATTTTTTCTTGTAAATATTTTATAATTACTTGTTGAATAACCTCTAAATCTATTATAGATTTCCTTCCTTCATACTTATTGCATTTACTTTGTCACGTGCTTGCTGATAAAAAGAAAAAAAAAACTTTGTCATGTGCTTCTTCATCTCTTTGATTTGGCTATCTAGTTGTTGTCTGTTAAATGAAATTTTCAAAATGGTTTCTAAATTTTAGATCTTTACCCTCAATATTTTGCCACTATATAAGAGATTTGTAATTATTTTAGACAAAATTTAACATTTGCATTGGGATATAGATTAATATCGCTCGTAATAGTGGACTTGATTACTATTATTATAGCATGAAATTATATGTACGTCCAATCATATAAAAATGTATCCTTAAAAGAAATTATTAAGATAAATCAAGATGGTAAAAAGTTCAATTTAGACCTTCTAAAATAAAACGAAAAGTAATGAAAGGCTAAAAAATAATCAAGGAATTAAAAAAATAAAATAAAAGATATTAAAAGAAAGCATTTGTTGTTCTGAAAAAAAAATATTGATAAAATTGACTTGACCAATATAATAACAATATGTCTCATGAATAGCTTTGATATTCCTTTAGTTGTACGTTATTTCTGTTATTTTTTTATGATTTTTTTCTTCTATTTTCTCTTTATATTTAAGAATATTTCATTTTTATAAAATTATTTTATCTTTTAGGGATGAAAAAAATTAATCTAACTAAACTTAATGATAATTATCTGTATTATATTAAAGTAACAAAAAAAACTAAAATATTTATAATGAAAATTAAATATTAAAGCAAAAAAGAACATTATAATAAAAATAAAACAATATTGTTTTATAGTTTATTTTTAAAAAATTAAACTTCTATCGATTAACTACTCACGAATTGGATTTTGTATTTTATTTATTACTTTTTCTTCAATGACCTCTTATCCTAAACACCGTGCACACTTAATTTTTAATTCAATCACCACCATTGAGACAATGATCGTGAGTTTTTCATTCTCGTTACTGCCGTATAAGGCCATGCCGCCCCTTCCCCCTTGCTCTCGTCGTCCCACCTTACCACCTTCAGTGCAATTCTAACACCTCACACCTTACCCAACTGGTATGTCTTTTTTTGAACCTTAACCCTAACATTTTATCCTTCTCTTATATGTCTTTTTGCATTATTCTCATTTTTTTATTCTCAATGATTCACTACTCCCATTTCACTTTTTTTCCTCATCTTCTTATAATATTTATCTTAAATAATTACACTTTTACCAATTTCGGAACTCTATATTCTCCACTTTGACAAAATAATTAATTGTGTGAAGGGTAATTACAAACCAATTCAAGCTTGTCCTTTGGGTGCTTTTTTATTGCAAGTATACACAATTTGTTTATGTTATTGTTTATGCACTTGCTATATTTAATTTGGGGAAAAACATTATGTTTCAATTGTTTAAGATAGACCTTACGATTGTGGTGTTGATGCTACAAAAACTTTTGGGTGTGACATTTTTTACGCACATTACAAATCGACTTTCCTTTTGCTCTATATTAATTATAAAAGTGTAAAATTTTCCTTAAATTAACCATTGGGTGTTAATTTTCTCCTTTTTTTTCAAGGTGTTTTAAAAGTTCAGTTTGGTTCGGTTTGGATCGGTTCGGTTAGATCGATTCAGATCATATCGGTTCGGTTCAGATCAACTCAGCTTGATTTGGTCCAATGCGGTCTAACCCGGTCTAGTTCGTTTCTTTTTGCTGACGATTCGGCCCAGGTTTGTTCAATATTAAATTAATATCTAATTTAAAATGTGTTAACTAAATACATTGAAAAATGACAATTAATAGTTGTTTTCATTTAATTGGAACCATCTTTTAATCTTTCTTCATCAATTAAATTGCTATTTTTATATATATTTTTCTTAATTAGTATTTATATATTCTTACTCTTATTAATAATAATTACACCCATGTGACATTTGGTAAGTTTATCAAGAAAAGAAAATGAGAAAAAAATATAATTACCCAAGAAATGGAGATGTCTAAAATCACGTCCCAATTTAGATGTTATGTATATTTTAATAATCTAAATTTAAATGAATGTTAAGTATATATTTATCTCTATACAGCCAACAAACAATTTGGGCGGTAACCTTTTTGTTAAAGTGTTAACAATCATAAGATCAAGACTAATATGTTCTATTAATACTCTATGTTTTTGAACTTCTTCTTTAATAATAAAGTATTTATATTCCATATGCTTAGCACCTTTGGAATGCTTGTTCTTCTTAAAGAATAAGACTGCTGCAAAATTATCATAATAAATTTTCAGTGACTAGGCAATGTTGTCGACTACTCCAAGTCCTGAAATAAAGTTCTACAACTAATTAGGTTGAACTATGGCCTTAAAGCATGCCACAAATTCAGTTTCCATGGTGGATGCAACAACGACAGATTGTTTCACACTTTTATATGAAATCGCTCATCCGGCTAAAAGATACACATAACCAAATGTAGACATTCTTATATCCATGTAGTTGACAAAGTATGAATCTGTATAATTTATCACCTCAAGGTGATTAGATTTCCTATAAGTAAGCATGTGAGTTTTTGTTCCTTGTAGGTATCTTAAACTTTCTTTGCAATTTTCCATTGATCGACTCCTGCATTACTCTAGTATCTACCAAACATGCCAACTACAAAGCTAATATCTAATCTCGTACATGTTTGAGCATACATCAAACTCCCAACAACAAATGCATATGGGATATTTTCCATATGTTTCCATTCCAAATAATTCTTTGGACATTGCATGAGACTAAACGTGTCTCCTTTCTATATTGTAATGGTAGATGCTGAACATTTATCGATTATGAATCTCTCTAAAAAATTATTAGTATATGCTTTCTAAGACAAACCTAACAATCCTTGTGATCTATCAAAAAATATTTTTATTCCTATCATATAGTATGCCTCACTCATATCTTTCATTTCGAAGTTATATTAGAGAGAAACCTCTTAGTCTCACTTAATAGACCAAGATCATTAATCGCAAGCAAGATATCATCAACATTCAGAAATATAAACTTGCTCCCACTAACCTTCAGATATATACACCGATCAATAGTTTTTCCTTAGATCCAAAGGACACAATAATATCATTGAACTTAAGATACCATTGTTGAAAAACTTGCTCAAGTCCATATATTGATTAGTTAAGTTTACATACCATGTGTTCCTTTCCTTCTTTAGTGAACCTCATTGTTTTGTCCATGGTCTGTATAAACATTCTCTTATAAATCCCCATTTAAAAAGGCAGATTTAACATCCATTTGATGAAATTGAAGATCATAATGAGCTACTAATGTCATGATAATTCTAAAGGAATATTTCTTAAAAACAGACAAAAATGTTTCCTTGTAGTCAATGCCATCATTTTAGTAAAACCTTTAGCAACAAGTCAGGCCTTGTAACGTTCAATATTGTCATGAGAATCACGTTTAGTCTTAAAGACCCATTTACACCTAAATTTGCTGCATCCTTTTGGAAATCCCATACATCATTCTGTGTAATTGATTTAAGCTCATCATTCATAGAATCTAACCACTTATCATAATTATCACCATTAATGGCTTCTGAAAATGAAGTTGAGTCATTACGATACTTAAGTCATTTTTGACTCGTGTAGATAAACCACATAATCATTAGAAATAAAAGACTTTCTTTCTCTGTCAGATCTTCTTAATACTATTTCTTGTAGTCATTCTACTACCGACTCAATTTTAACTTCATGATCATTAATTTGTTGTTGTTCTTGATTGTTGTGTGGTTCTACAACATAGGAAACAACAAATCTTGAATAAGAGGTACTAGCTATAAGAACGTAGACTCTAACTTCCTTAATCTCCACATTTTGTGAATCTTCACTCCTACTAGTTTCACCATTCTTAATGATCTGAACATTTTTAATTTCAACAATTCTTGTACCAAGAATAGGACAATAAAACATATACCCTTTTAATTTTTCTGGATAACCAATGAAATATTCATTGATTGTTCTTTCATCTAGGTGTCTCAAACTGGGTTCCTATTTTTCCATAACTTAAAAGGAGTTTTGAACAACTTTACTAGGAACCATGTTCAATAAATACATGATAGTTTTTAAAACATACATTTGCAGCGATACAAGTAAATATGAATTACTTAACATACTCCTAACCATATTTGTTGGATCCATTAAGGTTCCATTATGCCTTTTTGACACCATTTTGTTGTGGTGTGCCTAACATTGTGTATTAAGCACAAATACCACGTTTCTCAAGGAAATTCACAAATAGACCAAGGTGTCATCAACTTTCATCATATATTTCATAACGCTCACCACCTCTATTTGACCTTATGATTTTCACCTTTAAACTTCCAAGGCATTCATTGACTGAGATTTCTCATGCAGTAGATAGACATGCCTATAATGCAAAAAATCATCAATAAAGGTGATGAAATACTTATCTTTATTGAAAGAATTTACGACAAACAGACCATATATGTCGATGTGTATGATTTCAAGAAATTGAGTGCTTTTTGTGGCTTATTTCTTTGTGAGTTTTGTTTGTTTGCCTTTATATAATCCACACACACATTCAGATCAATAAAATATAAATTTGGAATGATTTCATTCTTTACTAATCTTTGCGTTCTTTCTTTGGAAATGTATCCCAAATGCTTATACCACAAGCAGATCGTTCATCCACTAAACGTAGTTTAGTGCCAACATTGTGATGCAAGGTCATAAGAGTTTCAACACATAAATTATCCAAATTCAATTTATATAAACCATCATAAAGTGTATCAGATCCAATCAAACAATTACGCTTAAACAAACTAAAACAACAATTCCAAATCTTAAAAGAATATTGATGGACTAAAATTTTTGCCGCATTAAGTTCATACAAAACCAATTTTTCCTAAAATATAGTATAGAGGTAACCTCGAGAACCAATCTATGGACAAGACCAAGTGGAGATGCAATGTTTGTATGTTAGTTATGTTAGGGAAATTTAACTAGTATATTAACTAAAACTAACCTAATATGTAAACTAACTAATTCAATCACTAAGTTGATATATGTTGAACGGAAAGGGGAGCTACATGCAATGTAGGCTACTTAACTACTATGAATTGATGCATGAGATGAACTAAGTATTTAAGGACATCTAATATACATTTTAAACCTAAAACAATCAAATTGAATGATAAAGGTTGAATTAAACCAACAAAATAAAAAAATTAAGCAAACAAAGGCATGTTTATGGGTGTGGACACATGACAAAGTCAAATTAAGCAATGTAGTGATGGAATAAAGGATGTAATGACGCAAGTGGAGATCCATTTTTTGTGTACTTTATGTGGTATTTCATTCAATAAAGCATTATATTCCATTTCATTCATTCAATTCTTCATGTATTCATCCCATTTCAATTTTTCATAATTTTCTACCATGAGTTCATGTTCTAAGTGAATGTTCCATTTGTTTTCTCTGTAAACTTGTGATTTGATTAGAATTCCTTCAATAATATACTAGGTTTTGGTTATGGATTCATGCCAAAACCTACAATGACCAAAAGACCAAAGCACACCAAGGTTTCAATGGTAAACCAAGCAATTATTGGAAGAGGTTTTGTTCAAATATTCAAGTTCTTATGTTCTTCATTTGTAACCACTATTCTATTATTGATTTCATGAAGTGTATGATGCTTTACTGTCATTTAGTTTAAGTTTTGATGTAAAGGTGTTTCACAACTTATTTCAAACATCAATTTCATAAGTCAACTTCAATTTCTAAATCTAGTAGTTTAAGTCGTTAATATCGTTAACCAATGAAGAAAGATGGAAGAGAAAATGCCTTTGGGTGTGGAACATATATGGTTCAATGGAGGAATGGTGTGCGAATGTAGTGTGTTTCTAAATAAATCCCCTTACTGGCTCGTGGTAATTCTCAGGTATATACCATATCCTCTCTACCACAACCTATTACAAGTCACATAACTCCTAACTACAAAAACTAAAAACTAACTAACTACTTTAATCTTTAAGTAGTAACCTAGGTACCAAGTCCTCCAAATGCTACCACAGGTTGTTATAGGTCATTTGTGCTATCCATTCTGCCTATTCAAACTAGTCAACCTATTGTAAGAGGTAACCTTGTAGCACTCCAAAATCTCCTCTAAAGTTAACCCCTTATGCAAGGCTTTTTGGTATTCGTCGAGTCTCTTCATCATAACATCTTCAACTCAACAACTTCATATTAAGACTAACTCTAGGACTCCAACACCCCATTATCATTTGCATTCATAATGAAAGAACCTAATTAGAATTAAAAAACTAAGGTTTAACTACACAAGTTAATAGGCTAATCAACTAAGTAGGTGCAAACTAAAAATAGAGTTTAGATGCAACTCTATTTCCAACCCTTTTTTAAGCTCTTCTAAAGTGCATTTAAATGTCCACTAGCTTTTGTCACAATTGCCATAACTTGTGGAGCTCAATTATAGAAAGTCAGTTATTGGTCAACTCTACTGTAAAAGTCAACTTTACACACTTTTAATGAAAACTTGGCTTTTGATCAGACCTCAATCAACTCCCTTTAGTTGTTCTTGGTTTAATTTTTCTGCACCAAATCAATTTACACAAGTTAGCTCTTCAAACTAAAGAGAAACGACTAAACTAGCTATTTACTATCCTATCCTTAACTATAATTCTAAAGCTAATTCCTAACCTTAAAAATGAAAACCAAACAACTGAAACTAAAATAAACTAAACACTTCTAAAAACATTCTAAAACTACCCTATTAACACTCATTCTACTTAGAAAAGAAAATAAATAATTTGAATAAATCTACCCTAAAACTACCTAATTAACTAAAAAAATATATAACAAAGACTCAATTAACTACTAAAAATGTGATAAAATAAGTACTTAAGAAATATCCAACAACATCAAGCTTAGACAAAGAAATTGAATTTTTAGTGATTCTACGTACATAAAAAGTACTCATTAGGTTTAAGTGATATTTAATGCTAAGGATTAAATGATAAGCCTCGATGACTTCCAGTTGAACTTTCTCTCTGTTCACCATGAAGACGAACTTCTTATTTTGGTTTATGGTTTGCGTTAAAAGGAGTATTTGTATTATATTAGAAACATGAATCATACACCCATAATCAATCCACCAAGTATTATAGGGAACTTCAATTAAGGTTGATTCAAAACATATGTAAAAATTGTGCTCACATTTGTTTTCAAACCAAGCTTTACGCTTTATGCAGTCCTTTTGAAAATGTTCAGACTTTCCATATAAATGAAATTTGTCATTTTTCTTCTGGATTTTGGTTGAAGACTAGTCAATTTTTAATGGTCATTTACCCATTCCATGTTTCTTAACAACTTTCTTTCCAACTCCTTGATCCCTCACATAATGAACGAAGTGGCTTCCTAAGTTATTTAGTTTGGTGTCCTCCTAAACTAACATATTGTGCAATTCATGCACATTTCATTTATCTTTCGTGGTGTTACAGTTCATCTGATTCGAACCATATTCAGACGACAATGAGTTCAAAATGAACTACACAAGAAAATTTCATCTACTGTTATTCCTAAAGACATGAATGTTGTTGTGATATTTGTCATCTCGATCACATGCTTGTGCATAGTACGCAAACTATCAAACTTCATGGTAGTCAAGGTAGTCATCAATGTCTCAATGAGGTACTTGTCAATAGTTTGGGAGCATTCTTCCACAGATTTCACAAACTCTTTCGCATTCTCAGATTTTGGAAGAGCAAAATTAATGTTACTTGCTATTCTCCCTCGTATAAACATCAAGCAAAGTTTGTTTGTAATGAGACTTCTCTTCATTGCTACTAGCACTAATGGTAGTAGTAGACTTTTCAACTTAAAAAGCCAAATCAAGATCCAATACACCTAAGTGAAATTGGACTTGCTCACTCCAGTAAGGGAAATTCAACCCATTGAAGACTGTAATGATGTAGTGAGTGAATGTAAAGATACCAGAATAAAGACTGCAATTCAAACATAAATAATCATTTTATTATACTAATGTTCTTTGGGAGATCCACTAATACACAAACATAATGATGGTAATCATATTACACTAATGATAGTTAAAATATGCATAAATTAGAGGTATTCACTATCTTTGGTTATATAAATAAAACCAATGACACATACAAAGTTATCTACCGTCATCCTCCTTAACTATAGAACAATTAATCAACTTTTGGGTAATCTTAAAATGACTTATAATAATAAATTTCAACTAACCCATAAATAAATTATTCATAATTTAACATCCATACTATGTGTAATTGAAATAAAAATATTAATAATTTGAAATTAAATAATTTTAAAATTTTGGTCATTTTGGTGACTAACAAAATTGATCATACTTGATTTCAAATAAATAAATATCCTTAATTGATGTACACCATACATAACATTTTTCTTAATTTTAAATAAAATTAAGAATACATTATTTACATAATAAAATTAAAACACCAATTTGAATTCACGTAACAAGAATGATTTCCAATCCAAATCTTTTATTTGAAATTCATATCAATAAAGACATTTAGATTTTCATAACACTGGAGGATCAATTTTCCATTTGCATAATAGAAAATTGCTTTTCCAATACAAAACCTATATTACGTTCAATCAGGGAAAACACAACTCATTTATAAATCCGAATTCAATTAATTTGAATGGCACATCGATTCAAACACATAAATTCATCATATGATATCAATTTGAAATCAAACAGCAGCAGAATACATAAAAACATAAAATCACTAAATCTTATAATTAGGTTAAAAGAGATAGCATATAATAGTGACAAATTTTATATTTATCATTATTAATTAATTTTTCACAAAAAAATAATGTTGACTTCCACTGATATAATATGTATGTGTGGATTTTTTATTTAATATATAATAATGAATTTATGACACATTAATACGGAGAAAAAGATTTTAACTTTGTAATAATTCATAATTTAATAATAAATAAACATTAATTTATAACTATTTAATAAATTTTGTATTAATTATATTCTTGTCATAAGAAAAATAGTTTTATTTATATAACAGTTTTTAGTAAATATTTAATATATATATTATATTGTTTTTAATATAATTATTGAAGACAATTTTTTAATTTTATTATTATTGTAAATATTATTTGTGACAAATAAAAAATGAGCTACAAATAAAGTATAAATAGTTTAAAATTTATATTTATCTCTAAATTTTTGTCAGAAAAAGTCCCATTTCATGCAGTAAATGTTCACGTAAAAACAAAACAAAAAGAAAACAGAGACACTGATGTTTTATTAATACTTGTATATATTTCAACCATGAACCACATATTCAGGCCAGAAATAACCTATACTGCAGTCTTAAAATACATTTATTCAAAAAGTTTTATTGAATAGACTCATTCCCTCATGTCTCTCGGTTCCTTCAAAACAAATTACCTGCAAAATTGAAAAATTTTAATGTTAATAAAAGTAATATGGAAGATATAAGTAAAAAATATTAAAAAAATTGGTATTGTTTCCTTGTTGAATCTTTAAAATAGATAGAAAATTTAATTATATTTTAAAACGTTAAAATCAATGTC
>Ga0214542_1003325_pt1 | contig 32927 bp, 14 predicted proteins | sample CNSS1metaG_FD_160096 | JGI IMG/M metagenome (GOLD analysis project Ga0214542, IMG submission 160096) | Root nodule microbial communities from cowpea collected in UCLA plant growth center, Los Angeles, California, USA - CNSS1 | ecosystem: Host-associated > Plants > Roots > Nodule | place: USA...
TATCTGCTCATTTAATAAAGTTTTAAATTTTCCCGCGTTTTGGGAAAATGAGGTATTATTAATCGCGCTGTCTTATTTATTCCATTTAATTATTTATAAATCCGTAATATCCTGACGGGATGTTACAACCATGAAGTTTTTTACTAAAATAAACAATTGGATGAACTCCTTGCAACAACATTGCACCTATGCCCACACTTGATGCATCACATTCTAGCTCAAAATTTTTAGAAAAGTTTGGTAATGCTAAAATGGGGACATTGGTGAGTTTTTCTTTGAGTTGCTGAAAAGAAGACTCTTATTTTTCCTCCCAACTAAAAATACATAATTTTTTACTAACTCATATAAGGATGAAGCTAAACTAAAAAAGCTAGGAAAATACCTCCTATAAAAGTACAAACTTGTTAGCTCATGGAACCTCCTATTCTCTCCTACATTTTTAAGAGTATGCAACTCCTGAATGACCTTTATTTTCTTAAGATATACATGAACCCCATAAGACCTTTATTTTCTTAAGATATACATGAACCCGTAAGAAAATGACACTATAGTTACCATATTCAAATTTGTTTGTGACTAGCTTCCCATTACTTTTAGCATTGATACAACCTACAATAATGTTTTAAATTGCTTTTTATACTTTAATTTATCTCAAAATTTTCCACTTTAGAAAACTTAGAAAATATATTTTATGAAATAAAACTCTGAATTTATTTAGTTTTTATTTAAATACGTATGAAAATGAAAATTATATTTTAGCGATTTGAATGACAGTAATTTTAGGATATAAGGAAAAAACCACTTTATTATAATATTATAGCATCATAATAAAAAAATGAATCTTATTCCATTAATAAGATTATATTCTAAACCAAATAATTGAGAAAGATAGTGTTTAAATAGAAAGTAAAAAATTTAAAATGCTCAGTCATTGGTTTGTCCGCACTTAAGTTTTGTTTGGTAATAGGTAGAGAAAAACTCACTTTGGCCCATTAATACGGCGTTGGCCATTTATTTTTTTTTTCCGCATTAAAGTTAGTAAGAAATTATTAGACAGTTTCTTTTTCTACCTCCATGACTTTCTTCTTACACCCCTATTAAATAAATTTCCCATTTTACTTTTTTCTAATTACATAATCTGAAAATAAAATTGGACTTTTAAATTGTACAGTCCAAAAGTTAAAAATAATTTTAGATTCTGAAATCTGGAAGTCACTTTTTACTTAAAAAAGAATTTTGCATCGCTTGATCTGATAATTAAAAATTACAAATAGAAAGTCAAATGGCTTTTGGATTATGTAATTTAGATGTTATTCTTTTAAGAAAAACTTTTAAATTGTATAATCTGAAAGTATTTTTAATTTTTAGGTTTTACATTTAAAAATGGATAAAATAGAAAGTTTTTTTTGAATGAGAGTGAAAAAAGAAACATATGATGATGCCCAAAGAAACTGCAAAATTATTCAAATGTTGAGGGTAAAGCTTAGCTAGGTTTCCCTCCCATACTTCTGTTGGAGAAACGATGCACCCTTTTATTAGTAGGAGGACAAAAATATCTTTAGGGATAAAATCTGCTATCAATAATAATAATAATAAATAGATGTCGGTTGTTATAGATGAGTTAAAATGAAAATCATATTACCTATATTGGCAAATATTATTACTTGTAGTTGTATAGTGGATATTAATTACTAATAAAAAATTAAAATTTAATTTTTATTATAGTTTATATTATCTTTATAATTTTATTTAGATTTTACTTTAAATGATTATAAATTATTATTTTTTAAATGTTTTGGAGTATTTATAAATTCCCTCAAATTTTAAAAAATTGAGAAGTATTTTTTTAATCTGTATCATGTGAATAACGAGATAAATAACATATCGAATTTTTTGTTTAAGATTGGATAGGGGTAGACAATATTCAGAATCTGCACAATTTTTGGCTTGAAGGGTAATCATGAATAAGGTGCCTACAAGGATAAATCTGAGAAGGAGAGAAGTACAATTAACTGATATTTCCTGTGTATTTTTTGAGTTAGAAGAAGAGACTAATACACACTTATTCCTCACTTGCAATGTAACAAAAAAGATTTAGAACATGTGTAATAGGTGGGTGGAAGTGAGAACGGTGCATCATAATCAAATTAAAGCTCATTTCCAACAATTTGATATGTTCACCCACCCTTAATAGTAAGGGAAATAAGTTATGGAAGGGTGTTTGGATTTCAATTATAAGGAACATAGGGGGTCACAGGAACAAAATAGTGTTTTAGGCAAGGAAAAGTAGATGTAGAAGAAATATTTACCATGACACAATTAAATGCTTGGGCTTGGATAAAGTATAAAATTGGTAAGGTTGATTTCTCTTATTCAAATTGGATTCTTTGACCAATTCAGTGCCTCCACTCTATTACTTAGAAACATAATCACAATCATAAATAGGTGACTAGGTAGGGACCACAAATGCCTATGAGGAAGCAAGAAATAGATTCAGGTGCTTTGTCTCTTCTCAAGACATCCTAACCATGTCAGACTTTTAGTTTGGTGCTTGTTTTGTCTGTGCATAAAATCAAGGAATATTTGTCTCATGCAACCCTTATCATATTTAAAGGCAACTTGAAAATATCAAAATCAAATGTAGAACACTAAATGGATATCAAGGATTGAATAATATATTATGGATTTGTTAGAGTATGATGTTTGACTACAAACCCAAACTTTGAACCTGATGTAACTTTGTAGTCACTCTATATAAATGTTTGAAGGGAGAGTTAGCTGAATTTTGTTAAGTTTAAATATATGATATTTACAATAGATAAATGTTTTTATAATAGGAAAACACAGTAAAAAAACTCTATAATTTTTTATATTAATATATATATATATATATATATATATATATATATATATATGTAATTCTTTACTAAAAAAAATGGTAGATAGATGTGATGATCATAGGAAGAAATATTTTTCCATATCAAAGAAATATATAAAAATGAATTAACTTATCCTTCATAAATTTTGAAAAATCTTGGAATCAAATCATATTTTGAAAAAAGATATTTGTTTTTAACTTGTGGCCTAATTATTTTGTAGGTTTGATGGAGTGATAGAGGGAGAAGAGAGTGGGTGTTGGTGTGGGGGATTTAATGTAGGTAAATAAATGTAAAGAAGGTAAAAAGGATCGTTGAAGTAGTGGGGAGAGCAGTGCAGGGTAGGTGTCAGTTGGCACCGCAGGAGAACAGAAGAAGAAGAAGAAGAGAAACAGCGCGGTTGTTTTGTTTGGAATTAGGTTTTTGTTTGTGTCCCTGAATGAGTGTAATAGAGATAGGAATAGAAATTGGAAAAGAAAGAGAAAGAGAAAGAGATATCGATAGTTGAGGAGGTGAGGGAGGAGAAAGGGAAAGGGAATGGATCAATCGTTCCTGGTAATGCTGTCAAATCTGCTTCACCTCCACAACTCCCTCGACCCAACAACCTCCCTCCTCTCCGACTCACTCTCCTCAACCACCGCCAACCCCTCCTCCCTCCTCCACTCCTCCTCCATCGCCCCCCTCCTCTTCTTCACAATCGCATCCGTCCTCTCCTACGTCGCCTCCACGCGCCCCTCCTCCTCCCCTCCCAACCCCAACGCCGCCGCCACCACCACCACCAACAACAACCCCAACACCCACGCCAACAACAACGCCTCCTCCGACTACTCCGTCTCCGCCTTCCGCGCGCTCTCCACGGAACACATCTGGTCCCTCGAAGCCCCTCTCCGCGACGCCCACTGGCGCTCCCTCTACGGCCTCTCCTACCCCGTCTTCACAACCGTCGTCGACAAGCTCAAGCCCCACATCGCCCTCTCCAACCTCTCCCTACCCTCCGACTACGCCGTTGCCATGGTCCTCTCCCGCCTCGCCCACGGCCTCTCTGCCAAAACCCTCGCCGCCCGCTACTCCCTCGATCCCTACCTCGTCTCCAAAATCACCAACATGGTCACGCGCCTCCTCGCTACCAAGCTCTACCCCGAGTTCATCAAAATACCCGTTGGCCGCCGCCGCCTCCTCGAGACCACCCAGGCCTTCGAGGAACTCACATCCCTCCCCAACATGTGCGGCGCCATCGACACCACCCCCGTCCACCTCCGCTCCACCCCCAACAGCAACCCTAACCTCAACCCCTACCGCTGCCGCTACGGCTACCCCTCTTTACTCCTCCAGGTGGTCTCTGACCACAAGAAGATCTTCTGGGACGTCTGCGTCAAGGCCCCCGGCGGCACCGACGATGCCACCCACTTCCGCGACAGCCTTCTCTACCACAGGCTTACCTCCGGCGACGTCGTCTGGGACAAGGTCATTAGCGTTCGCGGCCACCACGTGAGGCCTTACGTGGTCGGCGATTGGTGCTTCCCTCTGCTGCCCTTTCTCCTCACCCCGTTCTCCCCCAGCGGGATGGGCACCCCTGCGCAGAACCTGTTTGATGGAATGCTCATGAAGGGAAGGTCCGTGGTGGTGGAGGCCATTGCCCTTCTGAAGGGGAGGTGGAAGATTCTTCAGGATTTGAACACCGGTGTCCATCACGCCCCCCAAACCATCGTTGCCTGTTGCGTGTTGCACAACCTCTGCCAGATTGCAAGGGAGCCCGAACCCGAGCTGTGGAAGGAGCCCGACGAGAGTGGACCCCCTCCCAGGGTCATGGACAGTGAGAAGTCCTTTCATTACTATGGGGAAAAATTGAGGCAAGCGCTTGCTGATGATCTGCACCACAAGCTTTCCTCAAGATAGTACTTCCTTAATCTCTTTGCCCCTTTTTTACTATTATAACTGTCAACTGCCTCGCAAGCAAGACAGCAACCTCATTGTGTGTTTTATGAGAAGAAGTGTGTTTTTAGATTTAGTTTTTATTAACTTCTGAGCTTGTTGTCGTTCATAACCGGGTGTAGAAGTAGAATACATAATGATAAGTTAGATTGGTGACACTCTCAAAGTGTGATGGCTGCCTCTCGTCTTGTGAATGCGGAGGACTGAACTACTAACATTATTTTCTATTCGTATATGAAATGTTCATGTTTAAGACTAGTTTCAACTCTGATACCATTGTCTCCCTTCATTTGCTTTCGACGTTTACATCCTTTCTTCCTTCTTCAATGTTAAAACATGCTTCCTTTTGATGCTTTTAGAGAGATTCGATAGGTCCTTAGTTCTTTCTTTGATTTTGTGCTGGTTAGGTGTTTAATCTGAACCTATTCAATGGAATTTGTTAGTAGCAAGTCCATCACCAAGAGACTCTGATAATAATATGTTGCCGCTTCGGTCTAGCTGCATGATGTTTGAAATTAATGAATATATTCTGCATGATGTTTGAAATTAATGAATATATTCGGTCTAGCTGCATGATGTTTGAAATTAATGAATATATTAGATACCGTGTGTCTGGTAATGTGTCTGGAAGTAAAAGTTTACTTCAAATCAACAATAACAATTGATGCAAAAGATACAAGTTGTATTTTTCATAGTGTTGTGGAAAATCATAGCATCGGTGATGACCAACTACAAACTTAAAGTAATAGATAGTTCAGAACAAATTTTTCATAGTGTTGTGGAAAATCATAGCATCGGTGATGACCAACTACAAACTTAAAGTAATAGATAGTTCAGAACAAAGATAACCCAAACTGTTTGTAACACTGCATGTAAAAGTAATGCCTGAGAAAACTTGAAACCAACGAATTACATCTTCTGAAATGAAATATGACAAGAATGAATTCAAATTCATCGTTCTACATTTTCATAAAAAGGCAAATGTTTCTGTTGAGTTGATTCAGTTTAGTAATGAACGAAAATGCACATTTTAATATACCCTCATTACATGAACGTCGGAAAGGCAGAAACTACATACTTGTGGAACTACATACTTGTGAATGTACACAGAAAGGCAAACTACATACTTGTGAATGTACACAGAAAGGCAAACTACATACTTGTCGTAACTACATTCAGCAGAAACTACATACTTGTCGGAACTACATACGTGTGAATGTACACAGAAAGGCAAACTACATACTTGTCGTAACTACATACTTGTGAATGTACACACGTAAAGGCAGAAATTATATACTTGTGAATGCACATACGGTAAGTAACACAAATACCAAAGCAAAATATTGAAAACTGAACAAAAATTGATAGATACGAGACGACTGACTCAGCTACTATTAAGACCACGCTTATCGGAATGTGCATCATGGTGGACATTTTTCACACTTTCCAAACATTTAGAGTCGCTCAGCCGCAACAGCTTCCAATAATTTTAGTTTCTCAAACAGCTAAAATCCCCTACAATATGCTACTAGGAAAGTAACTGATTCATAGAATGTAAATGTAAGGTAACACTAATACAACATCTAAAATTAAGATGAAATTTTCAGACTCACAAACTTATGGTTATACAAAAGCATTCATTAATACAGGTGACAGGAAATTATTACCACCCATTGAGACAAAGACAAAGTTAATCTAATTCTACAATTCATATATTAATTCTTAGGCCAACGATCTGTAGACTATTTTACAGTTTGAGCTCCTTCAAAAAGAATCAGAGTTGCATTTCATTATGAACCTGTACTTTTTTAAATGGGTGCTAGCAAGGGCTTCAGATAAGAAGACAACAATGAGTTCCGGCGCCAACTAAACACAAATCCAAATATGGTCGAGTCAAGCCACACAAGGCTCTTCTGCTTTAAATTTTATTGAACCTTGGCAAGGCTTCGGCTAGATACACCGTGTAATAATTTGACAAACCCAAGAAAGCTTAACTTTCCATCTGTGTGACGTATCCAATCGTGAAGAACAACATGAACGGGGATAGAGGGGCCAAGTCCAAGTTCCTAAACAATATTTTGAAGAAATATGATGGGGATTAGGCATATATACTCAGTAATTTTAAAATTTTCAATGATTCCCTATGACTAACAAGAGTCACATCAGTACATTCTTGACAGATCCAGCAGTAATCAGTAACAAATAACTACAGATTCTTTAGATGCATATAAACAAAGTGGCAGATAGAAAGTGCACATGCATTAAATTATGCAAAGTGATGCCATCAGATGTAGTTACTCAATTATTTTTGGAAGTCCTTTGTTAGATTTGGTTGGAGGGCCGTGCATGAATTTTGAAGGGTGTCTTTAGTCTCTTCACCTATTATGGGAAAGGGTGGTGCTTTATGGCCAAGCATCTTTATGGCTCAAAGCCTTGCCATACATCTACTTTTTGGGTTCTTTAGTTTCTTAACTTTCCCTACTGTCTGTGGAGAGGATTCCTTATCCTCCATTAGTTCCACTTTCTGTTCTTTCCTAATAAATTTTCTGCAACTACCTCCTCCATCTGTTTTTGTTTCCTATGTAACTACCCCTGCCAGTAGTTCTTTTCTTTCTTTACTTTTCCTACGGTCTATGGAAGATTCCTTATCCTCCTTAAGTTGAACTTTCTGTTCATCCTAATAAATTTTGTAACTGCCCCTTCACCTCTTGAAAAAAGAAGGGTTACTACCTACATCAATTACAAGCACACACATATAAATCAGTTCTAGTGGAAATAACTGTAAATGCAGCTTTGAGAATAATGCTAATAGTCTAAGAGTGAAGTGATCTTTTCTAAACATACTGAAGCAAGCTCTTCAATGACAATAGCCCTGTTTCCATCTTTGTCAAAGAGCTCATAGGCACAGCGAGCATGTTGTTCCCAACGATCAAGAGCTTCAAGTTGATGCACACTTAATGCAGCTGCACAGAATTCTTCAAAATCCATCCTTCTATATTGTAATGAATTCAGCTGTCATAAAAAGAGAAATACAAATGTAATAGAGAAACAAATCAAATTAAGGGATATATCTATATACACAGAGCACGGTAGTTTTGGTAGTTTTGTTTTACCGAGGAAAGAAAGTCAGGGATGCGAGACTCTTTCATGGCATCTGTTGCATATTTCATCAAGGCCTGCTCAGAAATATATGAATTAGAAAAGCATGTGGAATCTAACATCGATAAATTTCATACACATCGCATGATGACTAACCTTGTTAACATTCTCTAAAGATATGCTTCCATTTTTACTTGGTTCTAGCAGTGAAAATTGCTCCCTCAGATAATAGAGTTCATCTGCAGTCAGTGTTTTTGACAAGGCCTGTGAAAGAGACAAATAAAATTAATTAGTCAATTACAAAAGAAAACTAAATTGCACACACTTGTGGTCAGAAGGACGGACCCTTAAGGCAGCCTTGCGTAATGATGATGATCTCATATATGTCTTCATGAGCTTAAATATTAAAATATCAAGTGGAACTTTTACGTTGTTGTAATTCCGTATCCAAGGATGACCTGCAAGCAAAAGATTATTGGTGGCAGCTTGAAAAATATCTTACGAGACGTGAATGATGTTGTTATAGGTAAAAAAAACTGACTTAGAGCCTGAGCAGCAGATATCCGCTTCCGTGGGTCCTTGTTCAATAAGCGTTTGACAAAATCCTTTGCTTCTAAAGATAAAGATGGCCACGGTGTTTCATCAAAGCTAGGATCAGCTTTCAGAACTGCCCTGAAAATACCAGACTCTGTTCGAGCCCAAAATGGACGACTACCACATAAAAGAATATATGCTATCACGCCTATACTCCACACATCAGCCTCTGTGCTATAAGATCTATGGAGAACTTCAGGGGCCACATAGTATGCACTTCCAACAATATCATTAAGCCTTTCATCTGTAAGACGCAATTCAAGAAACAAGATCATATTCCCACACTCTCATGATGTAAAGGATACTACTACCAACTACCAGGTAAGGACTAGTAAAGGAAGACCTGGTCTCACAAAATCTGATAACCCAAAGTCTATGGCTTTCAACTCAGAACTTTCATCCTTTTTAGTGTACAAAAAATTCTGAAAACAAAAAAGCAAGGAGGTTAGATAATATTCCAAGTTGAAATTCATATTCAATGAGTAAATCTAACCTTCAATATATATATATAGAAAAGAATTTCTTTATGGAATTTTCTTTGCTATTATTTATGGTTGACTTTGTTTCCTAACCATCAAAGTGACTGAACTATAGCTAGGATTCCTCGTGTAGATAAGTTAATGAGCTTTATCAAACATTTTACCTGTGAGACAAGAATGAGGGGCTTCTTTGGGGAAGGGGTGTAAAATTCAGTTACAAATGGGTAATCCACCCATGCCCAACTAACCATTTCCATGCCTAGCTAGTGTTAGGTGAGTCTGGAAATATAGCAGATTCAGAGGCTTTAACCATATGCTCACCTCTGGCTTAAGATCTCGGTGCACAACACCCTGAAGATGACAAAATGCAACAACATTTAGTATCTGCACCATTACAGCCTTTGCATCATCTTCTGAGTATTTCCCTCCCCTAAAGAAGAAATAAACCATGTAGTTAGTTAGTTAGTGGCAAGGCGCAATTCCAAAGGTCAATTTTCTTATCAGTATAGAATGTAAAGCAGGTGTGTTAAATGAAATTACCTTGATAATATCATATCTAAGAGCTCCCCCCCTTCACATAACCTGAATTGTCAATAAGATCCAGCTGGTTACAAAAACAGTATAAAGCAAAAAAGAAAAATCAACGAGAAATAGGTACTCTATAAACAAAAATATGATAACCTAAGCCATAGTGCAGGTGTCACTAAAAAGGTTGTATCATATATTGTTATGATAAGATATTTTATTTGAGCTAAAAGAAAAGTTATTGTTAAACTTCACTAGGATGGCCAGGGAGCACTACAGCTACAATATAGCTTTGAAGAGAAACAGAAACAAACATCGCAAACTTACTCCATTACAATGTACACATTATCTTGGTCTTCAAACGCATCATAGAACTGTATCAAATTGCTGTGACCATTCAAAGCTCGCAATATTTTCACCTCCCTTCTCACATCTTCAATAGCAATTGCTGTTGTCATCTGGCAAAAAAAGGGGTGATGAGTCTTAATTCCTTCTATACAAACCATCAAAAATGACATAAAACCTCGAGTTTTCTCCAGTAAACTACCCGAACTATTTGGAACTCAACGACAATCTCAGAACTGCTGAGTGTTCCAAGTGATGCACCAAATGTAAAGCAGAAGGGCATATGATGATTAAGATTAGGATTGAACATAAAAAAAGTTAACCTTTGATTTCGGTATGACCTTAACAGCCACTTGTTGACCCTTAAGCTCACCCTTCTTGAACCTAGCAGAACAAGTATACCCAAAATGCCCTCGACCCACTTCTTCACCAACTTCCAACCTACTCGTGAACTCCTTGGAGAACCCAAACCTCTTATCCAAATCCGCCGCAGCTCCACCACCATCCTCCCCCTCCTCCGATATCGCAGCAGCCGCCGCCTTTTTTCCCTGTCGCCGCGCCAGCACAGCTCTTATGTGCTTAGCCGGCGAAGGCGGAGGGAAGGGCTTCCGGAAGAACCTCCTCGGCGTGGAGGCCGCGCTCCTGCTCCCTCCCGCCGGCGCCGGAGACTTCTTCAGGAAGCGCGCGGGGCTCGGGCTGTAGAACGGGAAGAACGGAGACTGTTTCCCGGCGGCGACGTCATCTTTCCGGCGGTGGTTCTCGGCGGCGGCGGGACTAAGTGGGGCTTTCGGGATTTGCGAAGGGTCGGCCTCGGCTTCCGCTTCGCGAAGCGCGTAAGGGTTCGCCTTCTGCGGCTTCGATGTGCAAACTCCCATCACTGGAAGATCACAGAAGCTGCGAGCTACTCAATCATTGGTCACGCCATTGCGGAAAAGATTCTTCTGGGTCTTGTTGTTTTCTGCGAAAGATTCGAACTTTGCAGAGGGTTTTAAAGAGGGCGGAGGTGGATTTGTGGGGGCAGTGTAAGAAGAAGAAGATGAAGAAGAAAAAGAAGAAGAAGGAGAAGGAGGTTGATTTCACGCGACACGTGGCATGCACGTGAGTATTGGGTTTTGGGTGTTCATTGAATTGGGAAGTAAAGAGAGAAGGGAAGGTCTGAAATTGAATTAACGAGGAAGAGGATGATAATGAGAAGAGTGATGATATGCTTAGGTGAGAAGATGGCGAAGGGGGGTTGTATTCTATTGTTTCTTGCCACAGGTTTGGCTACATATTGTTCCCCCTTTTGACTCATCACCAACAATGCCGTACCAAGAGAAATATACCATTATTATAGCAACAAAGAAAATTTTTATCTTTTAATCAATTATTTGTTACTGTCACATGAACGAGGCAACACTGCAAAAACTCATCAACAAATTAAAAATAAATAGGACCATTTATCGTTTAAAAAATCTTTATTTGTTCATACCACTTGTTATTCCGTTGAAGTAAAGTCGAATTCAAGAGCTTTAATATATTCTTGACTTCATTAACCACTTTTTGTAAATAGTTTGGGCATGCTTCTTCCCTCTTTGTTTGGCTTAAACAAGAAATGAAGCCAAATATGGTATTCCCTTTCCAACTGTGAAATGAACAACAGCGACGGTTTGAGATCACTTTGTTAGACGAGACACGTAAATAAGCAACACCCAAATTACACGTATCAGCTTTTGAAAACATCTTTTACTCAGAAAGAAAATATTGTGTCAAAAAAGTCTCACCTATGCTCTGTCTGCTGGAGTAACACAGCTTGCGCATACTGATACGAAAATTGAATGCAGTTTGAATTGAAGTGTATAATATAATATTATATGATGTTAAAGGATTTGTTTGGGTTGATTAAGTTGAAATTTGTTAATATTTTATGTGATGAATAGGGTCTGAGATCTGTTCTCTTATCTTGGGACTCAGATACGGATCTGGTACATGGAAGTAACTTGATTTGGCAGTAGCATATGATTTGTTGTTCACATGCAAACGCTGGATTTAACAATGCACGTAAGACAATTTTATAAATTTCCCTGACCAACACGACTTGGAGGTTCTCACCCATGTGAGGGCCAACTTCTAAATAAATTGCAGGGAGTGATTAGTAAGCAATCCCTTCCATCCTTTTTCTTTACTTATTCTAAATGCAGTTACCATTGTGCTTGCTTTTAATTGTTCTCTATGTTATTCAATGGGTTTAGTCACCATTCATGCTGCCTGCTTTTATCTTTTGTTTTAGAAAGCTAGTTTTCAAAGTTATTTATATTTGTTAATGATATTTTAAATTCAATTTACAGAAGCTAAGTGGAAGTGTAAATAAAATATGATTAGATCGGGAGAGAATTTAAGAGAGAGTGGTTGGAGGGATTTGAAGGAATGAAGAAGGATTTGTTAATGATTCCATGAATGTCATAATTAAAAAAATATATTAAAAGATAAAAGATTACTCTTTTGTCCCTGTAGTAAAAATAAGTGAAAATAAATTAAATTTAGTTTAAATTAATTTTAAGTTAATAGAAAATATAATGTATTTCTTAACATTGAGATATAGTTTAAATATAGGCTTAACACCTCTTCTTTGCTTCAAATACCAAAAGCTCAAAACTCTCACCTTCAACAACTTGGGACTGAGCTTCATAATGTCAAGAAAGGATATCAGATAGTATTGAAGCTTATACTCCACATGAAATCTTTTATTGTTTTTCTAAAAGTCATAGGAAATCTTGCATTAGATAAATAGAAAAGTTCACTTATTTGATTAATGAAAAATTCAAAAATTCACAATTATTGTAACACATATACGAAAACATAAGTGTAACAACTTTGAACCAAACTTCATAATATGAATACTCTATATAAAACCCATTGATACTTGTCTGAAATCCATTATAGATATTGTATTAAATCAAGAGTAACTCAATGTTCTCCTTATTGGCCTTTCATCTGAATATGAGACCATTATTTTAATGATCAACCATAAACTATAACTCTTCTTGTTGAATGAGATTGAGTCTTTTACTATTGCTTAATAATCTCACATTGAATGTTTGAAGCAATATAGTGAAACAACTTTTTGCTCAATATTACTCAAGTTGCACTCGAAAATGAGAATAGTGTGCGTGAAGTCATAATCTCAAGTCAACTATGTAAACCCAAATAATAGTTTTAACTTCACCTCCAACATTAATTAATTGTCCTTTGATGGAAATCATGCAGGAAGAAATAGAAGTAGTAGTGGAAGATACAGTTGATGGAAATAATAATGTTCAGTATTGCTACCATATATTACTATAGGTTTGATTCTTCCTATCAATGCCATCGCCAGCATAATATGACAACCATTTCACATGACCTTCAACTCCTTAACCACATTTTATTAAATATTATAATCATATTCAAATTTTTCTTTCCAATGCACATCTTAAAACAAGTATTTTGAGTTTGAGGTCACTCATTATGTCACTAAAAGTTTCACTTCACTTAATGAAGAGATAACTTCAAAGTAAAAAACTTTTTTTCTGTAGAAATAAAGAAAGTTTGCTCCCCAAATTCACTCTAATATCAAATTTCATCTAAATATTTTTATTATCTTTTTTATAACTTACCATTGTCAAATTCACTCTAATGGGATTGAATTTATTTTTTAATTTCATCCCAACAACTTTTTTTGTGAAATCTCAAGTTGACCACAAACTCTTTCTCCATAGTCACCTCATTAATGATGACATTTTATCAATTTGTCAACCTTCTACCCTTGTCACACCTCAATAAATATAATTTACCATATTCATCATGTTTATAAGAATAATCATTCTAATTTTAGTAGCAATATTGAATCTTCTTTAGTTTCTCTCTAGCATAATAGACCGGGACATCCACACTCATTTATTTTGTATGATTTATTATTGTAATACTCTTATTTAAAATAAACAAAAAATGTACCATTTTGTGTAGGCCACTATAAGATAAATTGCATCCTATTACTTCTCATTGTTCGCTAATTGTTTATACTAAGTTGTTAATGGGTTATATGAACTAAATAGGCTTTGTTGGTGCTTTTTAGTATGTATACATAGATTTCTTTTCTTAAAAAAATATGAAACTATATTTGTGTTAAGAATTTTAAAAATATAGTTGAATTATAACTAAATGAACTAATTAAGGTTGTTGAAACTTATTAAGTAGTGAACATACTAGTGCAAAACAGTGAAATAACAATAGGATACCAGATCATTTATAAAAAAAAACGATGTAATAAATCATGCGGTGGCAATTTTGTAATTACTGTGAACTATATTACATCGGTTGTTGATTTAAACGATGTAATACATCATTTTTTAAAATAAAAAAATTAAAAGACATTTTAATCGTCACTTTTTTAAAATTAAACTTGATATTACATCGGTTATATATGGGAACCGATGTAATATATATGTTTGATTTTAAAATAAATCATCACTTCTGCTTCCCTTCATTCCATCTTCTTTTGTTTCCGTGTTACTTTCACTTCTTCGTTTTCCACCTCCGTTTGCACTGTTGCTCTTCCATTCGAAGTATTCGTTGCTCCTCCATCGTTCACATTGTCGCTTTGCCGCACTGTTCTTCAGTCACGCCGTCTCACAGATCCAGTCGCGCGACCATGGAGTCTTAGGTCTCAATCATTTTGTGCTCTGCTCCTTCCAACCCTAGCCTTAAGCCACCGCTGCATCGCCCTCAACTCACACCTCTTGGCCATGCTTTGTGGTGGGCTTCATACGGGAGTTTGTAACGTCGTTCCCAACCAACACCAACGATGTCATTCTTCCCACCCACCACTAACGAGAGGGTTTTTGTGTTCGGATGTCGTGGGTTGAAGTGTGGTGGTGTAGGCGTTGTTTTCGGTGAGCTTTCTGGTGCTTATGGCTTTTGTTGGCATCTAGGGTTTGTTTCAAGCCAATGTAACAATTTTTTGTTGAATAAGGAAAAATTTATTTGTGTGTTTTGATTTTGTTGTGGGTTGTGTGTTAATTGTTGGTTTCTTCTGGCAGGTGGAAGGTTAAAGGTGTTTTACCCGCTTACTAGATGCTTGCCATATGTTTGAAGAAATAGTGTCATGCTCTCTTGTGGTTCTTACGAATTGCTCACCAAGTGTTTGTCTTATTATATCTTAGATAAAGCTCTGTTGTCTCAAATCTTTCTAAAAAAAATAATAATAGATACAAGTTAATTCATTATAATTTTAACTCTTTATTGATGCGGGTTTTGGTTTAGAAGCTAGAAAAACCTGTAATCTGTTTTTAAAATAATAGTATAGGATATTACATCGGTTCCCACGAACAATCGATGTAATATGTCTTCCACTTATAACATCACTTAATACAACATCAGTTATAAAATCGATGTAATATGTCAAAAAAAAAACAGATGTAATATCACTTTATTGTACTAGTACATGTTCCTTTACTTAGTGCTTTTCAAATTTGGGTATTTAACATATAGGTAACATTTATCCTCTCGAAGACCACCAAAATGTGTGATTAAACTAAATTGTTCACATATTATTGATTAATGTTTGTAGCTCATGCTTGTTCTTAAAAGTGTAATTATTAGAAAACTATTAATGAGATTTGTTTTGGATGTTTGAATTCATATTTTTTAAGTAAAAATTTAATATGAAAATAACGTTAAGAATTTTTCAAATTGAAGTGATTTAAGTTACTATGTTTATTTTTGCACTAAATTAGGTCTTTTTGGTATAAATAATCAATTGGTAACCCTATTTCAATGTTTACTCTTCCTGGTAGTTTTCTTTTTCTTATAGGGTAGTCGAAATAATCAATTATTCGAAGAACTAATGCTTGAAAAAATAGAGTTTCTTGTGTATTGTCTATATTACTATTATTTTATTTATTTTTTTAATGGCCTAGAGGGTGATTAGGTAAGTGTATGAAGATTCTTTCATGTCTAATCATGAGTATGCAATTGTTTTCAATATTCACCATTCATCTAGATATTTCTACATCCCAATTTTAAATTCATCTTATCATTTTCTTAGATCTCACTTCTGCATCCAAATTTTAAATTCAGCTCATCATTTTCTTATATCTCACATATGCTTTGCCTTCATGCATATCATAATCAACTTTTATCATACAATTATATTAGTTTTGGGTTAGATAATTTTTCATTTTTTTCTTTTATTTCATTTTCCCTTGTTGCATTGTTTATGTTTTCTTTAGCAAGGTTTAAATGTACAATCTAAGTTTAATACACACCATTTCCACGGATTTGACCCGAGTCTTCTTTCCTATATTATATTAAGGGGAAACTTTGTTTTGTTTGACTTTAACGTGACTAAAGGTGGGTCTAACATGTATGGATTTTATAGACTTCCTCAAGTGGTATGTTGTTATGAACTAAGTTCCAAGTGCTTTTGCCATGGTAACTTCTTTTCATTTGTGTTTAATTGAAATTATTTCTAGGTTTGTGGTTGTCATGTAAATTGTGTGTGTGTCAATAATGTGTTTCTGGATTGTTGGTTATAGACTTGATAAGGCTAGACATATTCATGGATATTCAAAGATTGGATAAGGTCAAGATCCTCTTGAAGTGAGTCAAGAGTGGATATGACATAAATCCTTTTTTATGTTCATTGTAAGATTGAGGTTGATATCCTTTAGAGTCTTGTAATTGTTCTATGCTTTGTACAAAATCTTATTTTAATAGTGGAACTAGTTTTTCTTCACGAAAAAAAATTGAGACTAGATGTAGGATCAATAGTGATTTGAACCATTACAATTCTTTGTGTGTTATTCCTTTATCTCTGTCATCTTTTATTACTCGTCTAATTGTTGTAACAATTAGTTTTAAGAAAAGTTCATTCTAGGTTTATGAAGTCTAAGAAAAATGTTTAAAACAATTTATTGTCCTTTTGGTTTAACAAAGCCTACCTCTTTTTCTACTAGAGGAAATTTCTTGTAATTAATGAACATCTAAGCAAATGCTAAAATAAAGAGGACAAGGAAATATGAGGTTTCCTAAAAAAAAAGGAAGACTATTTTTACTAAAAGAAGGATGAAGTCTCTCAAGATATCTTCTACTTTGAGTGAAAGAAGGCCAAATATATGTAGATTGAGTGTCCCTAGTTTAAGAGGAAACCATGTGGCATGTCACGCCTCCCACATTTGCGTCATGTGCTAAATATGCAATGCATGGAACAAGCTAACAAATGTCCCAACCTTGGCTTTTGAAATTGGGCTTTAATAGATCCAATTTCAAAAGATATGTGCGTTATGGACCAATCTACTTTCTAGAATTTTTACAAATTATTGAAGGCTTGGCCTAATACATGGCTTAATTTAAAACTACACTAATGGAATTTTTAGGAAGCTTGATGTCCTCCTTAGCCCATAAGAGAAACATTTGGAGTTCTTTAGGCCTATTGTGGTATTGAAGCTCTTAGGCCTATGAGAGAAGCATATTGATTGGCCTTTGATTGGGGCCTATGGCTAGGCCCAAGTCACCATCTCCTCCCTCTTGAGGATTTGTCCTTAAATTTGGAGGGTATATCTCTTCTTCAGTACCACGTGATCCTTTGAATTCCAGCTACTCCTTTATTGTTGATCATGGTGCTTCTATTTTCCTCCAGGATCAAATATCATCCTACAAGAAACACCAAACGAAGTAAGTAATTGTATTAACAGACCGAGAAAGGATACCTCCAACAATATGTGGCTCCTAAGACTTATACACCTCATATCAATTGAATGACAAAGGCGTTTGTAAGTAGGAACATTTTTATTGGTTGCAATTGTGGCCTTATGTTGTTTCAAAATAATCTTGAAAGGATTTTCAACATAAGGTATATTGATATTATTAAAGACTGTAGAAGGGTTTATTGTAGACAACTCACACTTCTTTTCTCTTACTTTATTTGTGAAATTAGTTTGTTCTTCTTTTTTTACCACTTGTGGAGGTGATATAAATCTAAGTACAAACTTATCAATGCAACCATTAACTTTAGTAGGATTTCTAAACAAGTCTTTACCTCTTAAGGTTAAGATATGTTTGTTGAGAGACTTGGAAACCCTACCTAGATTATTGGAATATATGACTCCTTTGGTACAAAGATAGTTAGAAACTTTTGTCTTTTCTTGCTCCTTCTCTTCATCCCTCTTGATTTTCATTTGTACTTGATCCTTAGCCACTTGTTATGGGGACAAAGGATGAAGTACAAAGTTCTTTTCCTTGTATAAGATGGTTATTGTATTAGAAAGACCATTCTGTATTGTTTTTCTATCAAATTGTCATCATCTTTCAAACAAAATACGACAAGTCTCCATGGGAATGACATCACATAAAACTTTATCTTTGTATTTCCCAATGGAGAATTGTACCTCCACTTGATTTTTAACCGTCATATCCCCATCTTCATTTAGCCACTGAACTTTGTACGGTTTAGAATAGGGTAAGACAGTTAAACTCAGCTTCTCAACCAATCTAGTGCTGCAACAATTACAACAAGAGCCACTATCAATAATTAAAGAACTTATATTGTTTAAAACATTATATCTTGTATAAAAGATGTTATCTCTTTGTGTAATATTGGAAACACTAGGTTGGTTGTTAAGGTTTCTTCTAATCATGAGAAGATTTTCTTCATAAGGGTATACATCCTCTCCCTTTGACTCTTTTGAGCTCTCACTCTCATTCTCACTAGTGTTTGACTTTTCTTGACTACTATAGTGGTCAATGCCTCTTAAGATGATAATCCTTTTAGTAAGGCACTAAGCAATTATATGACCTCTTCCTAAACACTTGAAGCACTTAATATCACTAGTGTGAGTGTGTGCAGATGCTTCACCCTTGCCTTTGTCATGTACCTTAGCTAGATTCTTATGAGGTTCATCCTTTTCCTTCTTGAAATCTTCTTTGACATAAGAGATAAAGAAGCTTGATCTCTTTTAGAAGATGATTCCTCAATAGCTGTTGTTGCTCTATCTTGATACATATTTGAACTAAGTCATTAAAATCTCTAAAAGGTAGTAGCTCCACTTTATCTCTTATATCAAGGTTCAACCCACTCAAGAACCTATCTAGAGTTATGTCTTCTTCTTCAACTATACTTGCCTTCATCATGAACAACTACATCTTTTGCCTATATTCCTCCACATTCATAAACCTCTGTTGAAGTCTCTAGAGTTTGTCCATGAGTTCCCTATTGTAATAGGAGGGAATGTGTCTCCTCCTAAGGGTAGATTTAGTTCATTCCATTATTGGATGGCAGGATCCCTGTGGTGTAACATCCCGACCGGATGTTACGAATTTAATTAATATCAAAAAGAAAATATAAAAAACTTCATTTAATAAAACATCATTTCCCAAAACCACGAGAAATTTAAATCTTTTATTTACTTCAATAATAATCCAGAATCCATGGCATAAAAATACTATTATAGTTATCCAAAAGTCCAATAATAACAATAGTTACAACTTATTTGAAATCATAAAAAATAATATAAAAACTTTGAGAAAATTTCCACGCTAGCCCACGCTCCGAGCCTATGCCTCACCAAAACCACTTGCAATATCATATGCTCCCGTGTACCGTGTACACAATCATCGCCAAATACAAGCAGATAGGGTGAGCTAATAACAAACAATCATATATATATATATATATATATATATATATATATATATATATATATATATATATATATATAAAATAAATATATATCCAATTAATTATACTATAAAAAATTCCCTTCCTTCATCCCACATGGCCACAACCATGTTTTGATAACATAAGCACATCAAGGAAAACCATCATTTGATCTCACATGGCCACAACCATGATTTGATATCAAGAAATATCAAAGGAATCTTATCTTTTCCTTCCGCATGGCCACAACCATGTTGACCGTGTTCTACATCTTCTTGTGAGTACCTCTAGATGTCTTGCTACCACACCTATCGGCCACAATCGATAGAGCACGTGCAGGAAACCATGCTACGGATCGCACACCGTAACGCTAGGTGGAGTTCCCAATATGAACATAGTCTATAATGTCCCAAGACTACCAAACTCATTAGCTATTTATTGAGGAGGGAAATCTATTTGGACTCATCTGTACTGGCCACAACCAGCACACTCACGCAGGCAACACTTGCCAACCCGAGCCACAACTCAAGAGTTCCTCGTGTTCATCCACTATCCTGAGCCACAACTCAAGGGACGTCATTCCGAGCCACAACTCAGAGAATGCCACGTGCCTAACCCTTATCCCGAGCCACAACTCAAGGAACACCAGCAAGCCCACCTTTGAGATATCTTAGAAGCCTTATAGACTACACATCACAATTCAAACACCAACCAATCCAAAACAGCATAATCGATTACCTTGAAACACACAATTCCTCCATCCTTCGTTTAAGCTTGAAACCATCGCCTAAGTACCTAAGCCTACCTTGCTTAAGCTAGGTTACCTCGCACAAAACAAACCTTGAACTCTCGCTTGGGCGAGCCTTCCTTTCGCCCATAAAACAAATTTCTTGCCTAGGCGGCGAGTTAAACCAACGTCAATTCAATCCTCGAATTCTCGCTTAGGCGAGGGTCTCTCGCCTGAGCGAGGTACTCTTTCGCCCAAAATAGGGCTTCATGCCTGGGCGAGATGCCCCAAGCACAACCTCCAAACACTCACAGATTCTCGCTTAGGCGAGGCACACTCGCTTAAGCGAGATGGCCTGTCGCCCAAGACTAGGATCCTTCGCCTAAGCGAAACGCTCGAGCAGAAATAGTATTCGAGTCTTTGCTAATCTCGCCTAGGCGAGCCTGGCTCGCCTGAGCGAGAAATGTAGATTCCTATATTGTCAACGCACTCAACACCAGCAACCAGGCCCAATTCACACTCCAATTCATATTCATGCCGCACTAATTTTTAGCAAAAATAGAGTTAAATTTGGTTGACCAAGGTTTGAACCCATGACCATACCAATGCCCAATTCAATGAACAACCACTTAACCATATCATGTTTCGTGACAATTCTTGTAATTCTATAATTGTGTTATCACTCAACATGATCATGCATTTTATTAAAATTAATAATAAATCAAACAACACATAATTGGCACACATAAGACTTGAACCCAAGTCCTTTCACACAACCAAGTACCCTCAACCACTTGAGCTAGTATTTTTGCACATCATAGAAGTTAGAATTTAATGCCATAAAGACTCCCACTACCCACATTTATTAATTAATTATTTATTAAATTAATAAATTTTCATGGGTCTTACATGTGGCATATTCTATCTTGGACCAAGATGGTCCACCAATACATGACATACCTTTGAAAGCTAAGGGTAGCCAAAGGCACCTTCGTTTCTGCATTGATTTGGTGGCAAGCAAATAATTGCTGTACCTTCATTTCCCAATCCAAATAGACCTCAATATTATCCTTGCCATAAAAATAAGGTAAGACTACCTTAACTTCTTTAGGGGTATGCTCCTTTTTTTGCCTCCTAGTGTGAGAAGGTTATTGGTAATATTCCCCTACCCCTAACTCTTGATCAGAGAAAGTCTCTCCGCTTCTACTCTTTCTTGACTTATGAATGCTTGAAGCTCTTTCTGCTCTTTTTGTTAGGGCTCTAATTGATTCTTCTAGGCGTCTTACTTGGGTGTCCCTTTCTATGTTCTTTTCTCTTTTATCTTGGGATTCTTGTTGCATACTTAGTTTAAATTCTCTAAATTCCTTAACATATCGTGGTTGGAAATTTCTTTTTCGTCAGAGCCACTCTCACTATGTTTGGAAGCATGTCTTGTCATCATCTTTTAATTTTAAAAGTTTTCATAGATTGAAAGTTTCTAGTATTTCACAAGTTCACTCCCAAGTAAGAGAGGTGAGTAATAAAGGACTGTTTAATTACCAAGTCTTACCTAGCTAGAGTTTTCCTTGGCACCAAGGCTAGGCCTAAGTCATCACCTTCTCAAGTTACTATAGGCCAAGCTACATATGGTACAATAGATTACAAAGAGAAAGGTTACTCAATATTCTAATATTGGTTCATTTGATAGCACATACTACATCCGATAATTGACCAACTAGTCAAGTTTCACTAGGTAAACTACTACAATGAAGTATAAGCGAGTATTCTTTCGAATCATAGCCATTCCTAGATAAGCCAATAAAGTATTCTTCTAGACTTAGTCACTCCTATCTAAAAATGACAAGTATTATTTTGAATTATAGCCACTTTGGTTAATCTCGAGTATTGTTTCAACAATAAGTCACTCCTAAATTAACAAGAGTACTCTTTAAACAACAAGTTACTCCTTGTTTAAGACAAAATGAATGTCTTTGTGACAAATAAATCATAAATTTTTGCTCACTAAAGATAGATAACATCTTTTGTAATTTACAAGATTATGTATTATCTACTAGTTTGCTTAAATAAACACGAACATTGTTCCTTACAAAGATTTAGAGCATAGAGAAAAATTAGTATAGTTTCAACACTTACAAACAATGGCTTTTCTTGATGTTTCTCCTTCAAGAACAATCTTTAAATAGGCACTAAAATAAAGTAGTCATTATAGTCCATTTTTTAGCCATTAAGTAGCTTTGAACTCATTCTCAATATATTCTTCTTCTTCTTCTTCTTCTTCTTCTTTTTCTTTGATTGTTTGTCCATCGTTGATAGTTTAGAATCCTTAAATTTGCTTCATGAAATATTTATTGATTTTCTCTTCTCACACGACATCATTAATAGTTAGTGGTACTTATCTCCTTAGGTTGCATAACCTTTCAATAAAAAACATGGAAAGAAAAACACACAACATACTGGAAATACATCTGGATCAGAGTTGAAATATGTTTGTGTTAGGATAATTGATGGATGAAATAAATTTAGCTTGATTCCTAATTGATATTTAAACATAAGTTGTATTTGGCGCAAATCTTCTTGGTGATAGATGGTGAAGATATTCCCCACCACACAAATTTAATTCAAGAAAATTAGTTATGTTCACATTAGCTTAAAGTATGTTTTCGTTTATCATATGATCATCATCAACACTTATCAGATCAAGAATATCATAGACACATGTATTCATCGAAATAGGCTAAAGGGAGATTAAAAGATGAATATAGGCAAAAACATACATGTCATCATTCAACCAAACATTCCAGTACTAGAAAGATTCTAACACTTTCACTATTCCAAGCATCGTAAAATATTAAGTTATGTTGGATTCAAAAGCCTTAATAGTTGTCATGCCAAAATCATTATGGAATTCATTAAGGCTCATGAGAATTGAAACACAACTTATATCAAGGGAGTTGTGGAATATTTGTGTATCAATCAATAAAAAATGACCTAGAGTAGACTGTTTCTCAAAACTACGCATACTATGACTCATGTACAATTTGGCACATTATCAATAGAATTTTGGGTATGACAATATTAATTTTAATTTGCTTGATGTAGAGAGATACCCAAGATGTTACTAGTTGGTTGATGATGTGTGTGAGAACTTGTTTCTCGATCTTCCTAAATTTTAGGCATTAAAGGTGAATCCCAATGTTTATATTATAATGGAGTTCATTATGTATGTTTTGTTTGTGTGGTAACTTATCATGTCTATAGGTTTTTAAAAGTATTAACTTTACAACTCTTGTTTCCATTGACATTGTAATTGATTCTACAAATTTTGATGTATTTTATAATTCCACCTCAAAAATTTATACATCCATGTTGTGTTTTTTTTTCTCATAATTTCATGAGTTAAACGGTTTCTATTAGTTCAGATGGCTTGGTGGGTCATCTTAATGTCCCTATGCAAGATCCTTCACATGGTGCACGTGCTAAAATTAAACTAGTAGAACAAATATATTTAAAACTAATAGTGGAGCTTAAGCCATTGTTAAAAATCTAAAGTATGCATTTTTTGCACCAAAGGAGAAACATTGGGTTATTGATCATTGTCATTTCCATAATCAAATTAAAAGAATAAATAGTATAATGTAAGAGTAGATTGTCCAATGTGAGGTTCTTGACCATCAACTACATAAAAGTTTTCCAAAAATTAAGTATAGATAGGGTTAGTCAACCCAAAGTCATCTTCCAACAAATTCAACTGCAATCTCAACAAATTATATTTTAAGGACATATGTAGAAACAAAGATTTAAGGAACAATAAAGTAAAAATAATGGTTTTCTTTGATGCAAGTAATGCTAAAAGAGCGAGAATAAAACAATTAAAAAGGTAAATTGATTCTCTAGTTAATTCATAGCTAAATTCTTCATCAATTAGCATATGATTATCATTAATCCAATTTTTAAATAAACTCAAATCAATCAAGCAAGTTAAACGGTTTCTATTAGTTATCTCTTCATGTTTCCAAAAGTCTACTTTTGAGATTTATACTCTTTTATCTCTTGAATTAAGGAAACAAAAGATTGTTAGAATTAAGCAGGCTAACAAAAATTCTAATAAAAGAATGAAATAGAATTATCAATAGACAATAATTTGAATAGCAATAATCATAATTCAAAAACAATATTATGAATCACAATTTGAGAATATTCATTCAAATAGAATCAAGTCATTGATGGCATGTCCAAATGTCCAGTAGGTCGTCTACTAAAATATTAAATGCTTTGTGACTTTATTTATTCATAAAATATATCTTAGAACATTCAGAGAGTATGAGTGGATTCAATCAGAAAAATCACTTAGCACATATATGATTTATCAGATTGAGTAGTGAAATTTGACAAATTAGACTTCTTGTGAGACTTGTCTAGTTAGACCGTTTAGCATCATATGAGGGATTAAAAACTAATTTTTACAATTGATTTCAATTGAAGCTCAGATAATACCAATTGGGACAATTCTAGTTAAAATAATGGTTTAGTATCAACTACAATCCAAGAAAGTTAAGATTAGATGTTCAAAATGTGAATAAAAATGTAATCATAAGTTAACATAACCAAGGATTTACTACTAGAACAAGAAGAAAAGTTGTTAAACATATCAAGGCAAAACATTAAGGCAATAGATTGAAAACCCATAGCGATGAGTCCATGACTCACCATGAAGCTCTAGAGGACCTTCCAAGAAGAGTGACTAGAAGCATGACTAGAAGGGAGGCCTCTAACCAATCATCTTTGTCTTTATTTTCAATTTCTTTATGTTGACTTTTCTTATGTTGACTAAAGTTGACTTGACTTGACTTTGGTTAACTTGTTGACCTTAGTTGACTTGTATTAAGTTGACTTGCTGGCCCTTTTGGTTGTTTGTTTTGTAGGGTAAGATTATGCCTACAAAGAGGAGGATTACATTACTTATTGTGGAGGAGAGCCTTAAACTTAGGACCACACAAAAGGGGTGCATATTTGAAGAAAGGAAGAGCTTGGAGTTTGTCACACTTAAGTGCTACTTATTTTAGACCATATAACAAGATTATTTTAGAAGTGCTACTTATTTGATTACACACTCAGTCACACTTAAGTTTGTCACAAAAAATACAACTTATTAAATTTCTTGATATAAAGATGAAAGAATTAACAAAATTATAAAGCAAGAAGAAAACAAGACACAATAAATTTTTACACTAGTTAACTCACAAGAGTTACATCCAATGTAGCCTTAGCAACCTAATCTAGGCTTTCCACCATATCAAGAATTACAAAGGTTATTTACATACAAATTTTTGAAACATGAACACCTTCTTGAAAACCTTACAAGAAGCTAAACACCTAACAACAAGACACCTTTTGCAAACTTGAAATCACACCAGATATATGAAAACAACACTCAACATAAGATTAATAAAAGTTGGATGATCAGCTCTCCCTAGCTAATTAAGATATCTTCTTCCAAGATCAAGATGGAGACAATCATAACTCCACATCACATAAGACAAGTACATGCTAATTTAGTACCTTTAGCTCTCTCTTGAAAAGTGTTTGATAGATTGAAAAGAAAAAATTTTTCAAGTAAAGACTCACTTCTCAAAGAGCAAATGATGAATATATAGCATATGATGTGTATTAAGTTGTTTAAATATTAATAGTCAATTGGTTGATTTCACTTACCTTAGTGAAATCATCTGATTGTTAGTTATTTTAACCGATTTAATATGTTAATCATATATCTATATATAAAAGACATTTAACTTCCTAAACACTCTTTTAACAAATTAAATAACTCCTAGGCACAAGCTAAACAAACTAAACTAAGCAAGTACATGATTACAAAAATCTTCAAATTCTTTATGCTTCAAGGATTCATCAAATCTCCATTAATCAAGCTTCTATAACAATATTCTACACTTGATTTAATGAAGCCAAAAACCATTGCAAAACCTGAAACGACTACCTCATACAAAATATGAGGGGAAATAAAATAAAACCATTCACCAACTTATATAACTCCTCCTGTCAAATAGAATCAAACACCTATAAAACAAACCAATAAAAACCATATATTTATCCCACTTTGGACTCATCAAATAGAACTCATCTAACAATTATAACCAAAAGAGAGAAATAGAAAAGAATAGATTATATCAATCAACCTGAATAACAAGATAAAAGGTTCACCAAACAACTAATGAAAGCAAATAAATGTTAAAGATGCACTGCATGTCCTAAAAGCTAGCCTAATCACTATGAATATCACGATAATAAAGATCAATAACGAGCTCATAGGCATTAGTGATTTGTTCATCAAGATCCTAAAACTATGCATTGCAAAAGTTTTAGTGCTCATCCAAAGATTCAGTTAACTCATGGAGTTAATCCAACACAACACATTTAAAGGGAGAGTAGGTAGGACCCCTATCCTCTAATGGATTATATCGAATAAGGTAAGTGATCATTGAAGTTGAACCACTTGGACCATGTCTTTGTCCAGCACCACTTGGACCAACTTCATCATCATTAGCACCAACAACAACTCCATCTCTGATCCAACTGTTGTTTTCCTTGGTAAACCTTATCTTATGCAAAGTAAGACATGAAATATGATTGAATGTATTGGTAGACTCTTGCAACTCATCATCCAAGTCAACACCAAAATCTTCCAAGAACTTAGAGATTAAAACCACAAAAGGAAACCTAAAATCAATGAGTCTCTTGACTTTCATCATATGATCACGAAGCACAAAAGTCCAGTCCACTTAGAGCTTGTTTTGAATGCAATACATGAGCACCAAATCCCCTTCATTAAGGCTAGAATGATTTTTTTTTTCTCGAGGTGTAAACAGCCATATGACAGTGAAATCTAACAATCTCTCTTTTTTCTTAAGATTTCTAACATGCAAACTTTTGATCTCGCGATGTCTACAAAGGCATTGATGATAAGCTCTATTGAATTCTTCAATAACTTAAGTGTCTCCTTTATACACTTGAATGGCTTTTTTCTTCACACCAGCCACATGCTTTCAAACATCACTTGTCATCTCCATCTCCACACATTTCTCACAAGATTTCAAAATATCACCATTAAATTGGAGATTAGTGAAAGAAATGAAATCAAAATAAAGGGTTTTAAGCTAAGAAGGGAGATTGAGTTGGCTCTTTTTAAGAAAAAAAATTGTTCTTTTCAAAATCTATAAAAGCCTTTTTATAATACTAGATAGACCACGCGATTTAACAATGTATCACTTTTGGATCAAACATTTGAACTAACTAAAATACAAAATCAACATGTTAAATTCTAGCAGTAAATTTTGCAGCAATATCACTTAACAATCAGATTTCAAGTTTGATTATTTTAATTATAAGATCAATCATAATAATCACAAATGCACTAATTTATCAATTTGTTATGCAATCATCTGAGAATTATATTAAAGATCAAACAAATTAGTTTTCTTGTTAAAAGTAACTTCAACAATAATATACAAAAAACTAAAATAATCCACATGGTTAAGGGTTTAGGGTTGGTTCATTCTAATGAAGCTATATCCAGTTGGTCAAGACAACGTGAGATTAACCTATCACTAACACAAGACATTACAATATCCTTACAATTAAATTCTTGAAAACACAAATAACACAATACAAGTTTCTCGAATCACACAAGAAACAACAAATGCACAATAGGAATCCTCTAACAAACTTGGACTCACACCAGAAGCAACACACAAACACAAGCGAATACACTAGAATGATCAAACCTAAAAATTGACTTTCCCTAGTTAATCAACAACCTCTCTACATCTCACCAACTAGGAGCAATCAAAACTCCAACATCTCCAAGTTCAGTCACGAATAGTATGTAGTTGCATAATTTTCCTTTGAAAGAATGAGTTTTTTCAATTTTCATATCTGATTTCGCATTTTTCAGAAGTGTTACTCATCTCACAAAAAAGAGAGGTTATATAGCTTGTAAGTGTTATGTTTAATCAATTGAAAGTAATTCTCAATCAATTGAGTTCATTTACTTAAGTGAAATCAGCGGATTAATTATTATTTTAGCTGATTTAACATGTTATTTATCGAACTACATGCATATCTCATTTTACCTATTAAACATCATTTTAACAAATTAAATAATTTCGAGACACACATAAAGACTTCTATCCTAAGTCAGATTTACACATGATTTCGAAACTTCATCAATCTTCAAGCTTCATGAAATCTTCGAACATCAGTACTCTTTTGACCAACAAAAAACCTTTACCAGGTTAGGGTAAATGTTATTTGATAACTCAAACATGTCTTTAAATGTTGATACTTCATTAGCTTGTAGATATTGTTAATATTTTCAACCTTGAGCCATGAAAACTGAAGCACTTTTGGGATATTTATTTGCTTTTTGGTTACTTCCAACAAAAAGACTTGAATTTTATCTTCATTTCCAACAAACTAGGATTCCAATCTTCCTAAGTTTAAATTTTTGGGAGATCTGGAAGTAGTAAAAGTGGATTGTTCCTCCTCTTGCTAAGAATGACGAGAAGTACATCCTAGTATAATGTTCCAATAAGGTTAGGAAAAGTAAATTGAAACAACACAAGAAATAACATGAACCAAAAGGAAATAATTTAAACCGAATTAAACACCTTTTAATCACAAAAAACAAAATGAATTATCACATATGGTTCAAAAGCATCATGTATAAACCCACATGCTTTAGATACAAAATACGAGTCCCTATTTTTGTGTTTTAAATTTATGATGTATCCAACATGACTTTTAATTATTTATGAATCATTATAATTGAAAATCATTTGGTCAAATCAATGTTTAACTATTTAGAAATTGTTTTATATTGATCTTGAATGAATTAGAATGAAGGAGCAAAGAAATCCATACATTAAAAGTCAAGAACTAAAAATTCACTCAGTTAGATTGATCAAAACTCATGGATTCTTAATTAGAATGTATTGCCAATGAGTTAGGAGTACAAGAAAAATAAAAATCAAGAACAACAAAAGAATACGTAAGGGATTAAACATGAAAAAACACACTTCTTAAGATACTATTAAGCACAAAAGAAAAATCACTTGCTAAATTTAGAAAACTGAATATAAAATTCATTATTACTTTTTTTATCCATTATAGTAAGAAAGAGGTTTCATTATAAAAGGTTAAAAATAATCGTTCTAGAGTTCTTCGAGTATCAATATTTAACTGTCTAGAATTTTGGCACTATGACTTCATTAAATTATTTTTTGGTAAGATCCCATTTAAAATTAGTAAAAAAAATAATTAAAAGAATAACAAGAGATTAATTATAATGTATAGAATTCAACTAATGATGTATCAAAATAAAACTTAATTTTTAATCAAATAAAAAACATTTTGTAAAATTTATACTTTTATAAAAATATACACAAAAATATCTTTTGATTATATATTTCTTTGTTCAGTGATAAATCTATTAATTACACCATGTCATTAATTGGATGATTTTCCAATTTGGTTGGAGACAAATAGATAAACTATTTACTACTTTAATTAAAAAAAATTCTAATAAATAAATAAATAAATAAGTCAGGTTTATTATTGAAATTTTTAGTTTTAATTTAAAAGGCTTAAATACATTTTTGGTCCTCATTTTCGTAGTGTTTGTTGCGGATGGTCCTCATTTTCACAGAATGTTTAAAATGGTCCTCATTTTTACCGAATGTTTAGAATGGTCCTCATTTTCGCAATTCGTGTTTTATTTGTTCCTTTTCTGTAACGCCGTTTAAATCATTAACGGAACATTGTACAGGTGGCACGGTTTGTATTAGGGTGTGTTACGTGTACTGTACAGGTGGCTAATTAACGTTAATTTTTCAATTTAGGGAAAATTTTGCAATTAGGGAAATTTCTTTATCTTCGTCTTTCTTGAGTTCAGATTTGCAGAGGAAGCAGCTAATACTTGCCATTTCATCATTGGATTGCAGTTGCACTCTTCATTTCAATTTTCTAGTTAATCATCATCAACGAGGTAAGTGGGTTCAGGGTTTTCTGGGTTGTGTTTGCTCGTGGGTTAGGGTTTTCGTAATTCTATTTTTGGGTTTGTTTGTCTTTCGATTGTTGTGATGTTCTGCATGGTTTCTAAATTACTTCCATGATTTTGTGTAGTTTGTGTCTGTAGGTGGGGTTCAGTGGGGTATTATTTTAGTTGGTTTGTTTGTCGGTTGTCGATGTTGGTGTAATGGTTCCCATTATTTTATTTGTAATTGATTGTAGCAGTGGTCCCCCATTGCGTTAAAGTAGGCTTAATAATACATCTTTTTTATCTGTTTAATTTACTTTAGGGCAATGAGTGATGATAGGTTCAATGTTATTGTCCACCACGGTGGTGAAGTAGAGGCCCATGAAGAGGCTGCTGAAGTAGAGATTGGGGATGCCAGTGGTCTGAATAGTGATGTTGAAGTGGAAGGTGAAATTGAAGTGGAAACTATGCCTGAAAGTGATGATTCTAGCAGAGGTAAATTTGAAAATAGAGCACGTCATTTAATCGAGTTATCTAATGATGAATGACATTCAGAAGAATTACTTAGTAGGCCAGATAACGAGAGTGAAACAGTTGGGGATGAAGAAAACAATGATGAAAGGACAGGATGTGGTCCATTCCAGACATTTGTAATGCCAAAAAGTATGGCGGATTACAAATGGGAAGTAGGAACTGTTTTTCTAGACAACAACCACTTCAAGGATGCCATTAGGGCTTATGCTATTCATGCAGGGAGAAATATGAAATTCTTGAAAAATGATAGTAAGCGAGTTAGGGTTGGTTGTTTGGGTGCACAAAATAAATGTCAATGGTCCGCATATTGTTCCTATGTTCGTAGCCGTAAGATTTGGCAATTGAGGAAACTACTTGATGTTCATTCTTGTAGCAGGGAGTTCAAGATTAATATCATTAAAGCAAAGTGGCTTAGTGAAACCTTAGACCAAACTCTAATAGAGAATCCAAAGCTAAAGATAAATGACGTAAGAGAATTGCCATTCATCATCAGGCGACTTGTCTACTACCACTGTCTATTAGAGTTCATATCCAAGCAAATCCAAACTCTACTACCACTGTCGCTCAGGCGACTTGTCTCCACTTTGAGCGAGGTGTAATCTCGCTTAGGCGAGAAGGGGCTCGCCTGAGCGAGAGGATCTCTCGCCTGAGTGAGGTCTTCTAGCCTGAGTGAGACTGGGGCAGGTTTTGTGCTATAACGTGAATGGCCAATGATGTGGTTGTTTATTTGCTTGGCTTGAATGCTTTACTAGAAAAGTTTGAGGGATGGTGCCTTGATTAATATATGAGGTTAAGATGTAAATGATATGTTGCTTCATTGTGTTTTGAATTGGAAAGCATGAGTTGTATGATTGGTTGTTGAAACATGTACAAAGTATGAGTAGGGCGTAATTCCATGATTCTTATAGCAAGAGCTCATGGTGGCGCCTCATTTGCTGGATGTAATCCCATGGACCTTCCTAATGGGAGTCCCTGGTGGTGCCTCACCTATTGGACTTAATTCCATGAACCTCGTGGTGAGAGTTCCTAGTGGTGCCTCAACATAAGGATGTAATTCCACGCGAGTATCGTGGTGGTGCCTCAAGGCCAGGATGTAATTCCACGAAGGCCACGTGGTGGTGCCTCTTGTAAGGGTGTAATTCCGCGAAGGCCTCGTGGTGATGCCTCATTGTTAGGACGTAATTCCACTGCCTTGTGGTGGTGCCTCATTTTACGTATTCGGATAGTCAAGTCTTGGGGTCTTAAGTGATTTGGGTAATCCATGTGTGAATGTTTGTTATTTATGTTTGACCTGAGACTGCATGTTGATTGTAATGATATAAGATTCTTTTACACAAGCTTACCCTTTCGCTTGCTTGTATGTTGTGTGTGGTTTCCTCTATTGCGATGATCATCAATTTTATTGATGTGAGCAGATGTGAGAACCCCTGGCAGTGGAAATGATGATAGGGATGCTACAACTTGATGGACTGGATGGGTATTGGGCCCACTCTAGAGCCCATCGCTGAAGGATTTTATTAGTTATAATTCCCTTTGTCTGTACAAGACCTAGTACAATTATTTCACTAGTATGCTTTGTTTTAGGCCGTGTGGGGCCTCTTTTATGTAAAATGGATATGTTGGGGTACTGTGTATTTCATATCCCAAACCTTCATACTCTCTGGATATTTATGTATGTGACGTTTTATTAAATTAGATTTATCTATTTAAATGGGACGTTACAAATGGTATAAAAACATTTAAATAATTAATCACATGTATTTCTGATAACAAAATAATTAAAAATAATATTATTATTTTGTACTACTTTTAAATGAAAATAATAAAGTATAATATTATTAATTTGAATAATTAAAATTAAAAAATAACATTTTAATATGATTTTGTTTCAATTATAAAATTGATATATAAGATTAAAATTTTGAATTAAACTTTTAAGTTAAATATTATATTAAATAAAATGCTTTAGCTTGATTTATTTTTTATTTGTAAATTTATTCTACAAAAATTATATGTTACTTTATTCTTTTAGCTTTTATATATATATATATATATATATATATATTAAAAGATATTTATAAATTAAAAAAAA
>Ga0214542_1003326_pt1 | contig 32927 bp, 23 predicted proteins | sample CNSS1metaG_FD_160096 | JGI IMG/M metagenome (GOLD analysis project Ga0214542, IMG submission 160096) | Root nodule microbial communities from cowpea collected in UCLA plant growth center, Los Angeles, California, USA - CNSS1 | ecosystem: Host-associated > Plants > Roots > Nodule | place: USA...
GATAATAAATAGAAAATATATATATATAAATATATATATATATATATATATATATATATATATATATATATATATATATATATATATATATATATATATATATGATATTCATTCTGGCCTTGTTCATTTACAATGAATAGAAAACTTAGTTATCTAAAGATATATGTGCTTATATCTATTTAAATTTCGTTATGTACATGGAAGTAACTTTCTTAATAGGTACATGTTTTTGTCATCGACTATTTTTTCTCATCTCGAAATTTTCCAGCGGAGAGCTTTAACACACTATTTATCTTTTTTAGTTTATTAATTATTTTAAATTTTCTATGATTCACATGCTTTAACTAGTTTTTAATTATAATTTATTAAAGCTATTAGTAATGCATTCACATAAAAATCAGATATAATTAAGAATTAAATGTCGATGTATAAATACATAATAATATAACATAAAAATTAAAGTTATTATTACATAGTATGAAATTAAATATATATTTTTCAAATACGAACAAAAAAGTTACTCATTTTCATCTCTATCAATAATATTATTGAAAATAATAATAACCATAAAATAAAACAAAAACATCAATAATAATAATAATAATAATAATAATAATAATAATAAATAAATAAATAATTAAATAAACCATATTTATCCCCACATTAAGAAGTTAAGTAGAATAAATAGGTACGTAGTATTTGGTTAGAGATTAAGATATTTTTTCTTACAGTACCTTTTTTTGTCATTATAAGAACCGACAAAAACACAGGTTCTTTTACAATGTATTTACATTTTTATTCTATTAAAATAATATAATTTTATGATTTTAATATAATTTTAAATTATATTATTTTTACACGTAATTAATTGAATAATATAATTTAATATATAATTCTACAGAAATAGTATTAAAAATTATGTGAAATCATTTTTCAAAAAATATTTAATTCTTTTAGAATAAAAAGAACTATTCAATTATTTATTTTATTAAATAAATATATTATTATTATTTGTTTATTAAGAGGTAAAACTATCCATAGTCACAAACAAAAGGACATTTATCAAGTTATTGTAGATATAACTTATTAATTTAGACTTACCAATTTTATACCATAAACATTTTAATTTTATACATTTTATACCATAAACATTTTAATAAATCGTAACTTCTGCTAAAGAAACATGTGCAGTGATAATCTAAAATATTTTTTATAACTAGAAGTAATCAAACAAACGTTTACTTTTTGCCAAACCTCGATTAAAATTTTGTTCTTAGGCAGACTAGGTTGTTCTCAGTATTCTCTGTTCTTCTTCCCCTGTTTCAAGGAATAAATTGTGTAATCTCATCGAAGGGTCAATCTTCTTTGAGAGATCTGGTTTTCTCAAGGTAAATTTTCCTTCTCTCCTCTGCTTTAGGGTTTTCAAAAAGGTTTAACAAAATTCAATTAGAGAATTTACAATTGAATCGCAACATAAATGCCTAAACTGAGATACATATGTTTTTTCTGAGTCTGAATGAAATAAAGTTTATACCTTTACTCTTTTATGCTGTTTGCAAGCTTGCAATCGCACAGTGGATCGTACTAATTTTTGGGTCTTCTTTGATTTGTGTGTCCTCCTCTTACCATAATGTGTGCTTACAATGCTGCCCATTTCATCAGTACCATTCTCAATTGTAATTGGTTGGTTATGCATTTTTTGTATTATGCATTTTTAATTATTGCTAGCGATATTCAACTAGAATCTTAAGTCCAGACGATATAATTCACAATTTGTTTGGAATTGTGTCAAAGACCCACATTGCGGCTAAAATTACAGTGTATTTGTTGTATTGCATCGGGTTACTTGAATCTCATAAATTTAATGTCAAAACAATGAAAGAAGCTTCTTCTATTTGCTACAGAATTGACTCATGTTCTTCGCTTGAGGAGGGAAATCAAACACGGAAACAATGTGTGGCGTATAATTGGATGTCCTTTCTTGCAGTGTGAATGCAGTTCTAAATACCTACAAACTCTTGTTATGTGTACTGTGTTGCCACTTTATCAAACACTTATGTACAGTAAACTATAGATGGCAGGCCAATTTACGAGATCAAGAAGACTAGAAACTCAGCAGCAGGAACAGTCGAGGGCTAGGTGGACGACATCACTAACTAAGATACTTGCCACACTGATGGTTGACCAAGTACATAAAGGGAATAAACATAACAATTTATTCAATAAGAAAGCATGGAAATATATTTGTGATGAGTTTTACAGCAAAACAGGTCTGAAATGGGACAAGGAACAGCTCAAAAACCGATATTCGGTCTTGAGGCGGCAGTATACTATTGTAAAGTCCATTCTTGATCAAAGTGACTTTAGTTGGGATGAATCCACAGGATCTATAACAGCCAATGATGAAATTTGGGCGGAATACATCAAGGTATGTTCCTTCATCTTTTGTTTTGTTTTTAACAAAACATCAAAGTATGGTGCTGCTGAAAGAAGAAACTTTGAACATATTGTCATTTTGTATGCTGTTTGGTTTAAAGAAAGGGAGTAGAGGGGTGGGATTTATTGTATGGTCTAGGACCATGTGCCATGGTTTTGATCAATCTTCATGTGACACATATTTGAGTTTTATTGATTTCGTTAATTGAAAAACTTGGCTGCATGTTATAGAGAGATTGGCTGAGACTTTGGATACGTGGTGGTTTTAAACTATAGAGTAATTTCTCGTGGAGGAACAACTTGTTTGATTTATAAGAGAAGGAGAGGGAAACTAAAATAATTTACTATTATAACGGTTCAAATTGGATGGAAAGTTCTTTGAATTGAGACAAATTCACTACTCACTATTAGATCCTTTTATGACAGCACAGTTGTTCCTTGGAGGCTAAGAAACAGATGGAACAATGCTATAGAGTATATTAAGAGTATACGTTTCAGACTTTTGCACAATTTTAGGAAGGGAAATAGGTTTGCTGATAACCTAGCTAATTCTGGTGTACCTCCATGTATTGCTTATTACTTTTGTTGTGATAGATGCAGTCTTCCACATTTTGTATTCTTTTAGGGGGGTTTGGTTTGGTCCCCCACTTTTGTATTTCTTTCTTTTTCAATGTATTAAAAATGCTGTAAACCTCTTGGTATTCAAATTTCTATGGATAGGAAAGAACTATAACTCAAATGTTCATCTTAAGGATAATTTAATTAGCATGGTTTATAAACATTAGAGGGGAGACAAAAACAGGGAGGTGAGGGGATTTTCCTTCTCTTATCCTTTCCCGATATTTGAACCAAACAAGCTCTTAATGAGTTTCAACATTCAAGAATGCTTTGTATGAAAAATCTGTTTCCAATTTTTTTTTCCTACCAAGGTGAAGATAGAGTTTTGTATGGATAGCTTATCCGAGATTAATTTAAAATTCTCCAAAAGTTTGATTTTCATTGTAATGATAAAATATGGAACAAGTAATGTTAACAACTTGAAAATGTTGTGGCTTAATTTCTCTCTCCATTGAAACCCTGTAGCTTTTTTTATGAACGCTGCATTCTTTATTGTAGGGTGAAATATTAAAATTCATGTGGAATTCACAAAACATGTATGGCTGGGATTATTTTGGTGAAACTACATTTTTTTTTTGTTTAAAGCCCTTAGGAAACTAATAAAAAAAAAGCATTAGTTTTCTAAAACAAGTTTAACTAAACACACAATAATAGAAAATGAGGCTAACTTGGCTTTCATGAGGATGTTTAAAAGAATGTGTTTATATTACCATCATTTTTTGTAGTTTCAATTATAACCTGCAGCATCTTTTCTCTGGATAGGGATTCCATTGAACACAGACTTGTGTTCTATAAAATAGTTCTAGATTAACTCTTAGAAATTGCAGAAACATCCAGATGCTGAGACTGTCAAAACCGGTGGGTGCCCAATCTTTAAAGAACTTTGCACAATATTCTCTGAGCCAGCAACCAATGGCAAACATGAATATGTAGCTGCATCTGAGGGTGAACATACTTCTGTAACTCCTTGTCTAGAGCCATTGAACACGCACCATGAGGAGTCCTCATCAGAATCTCAGGACGAGGAAGATGCTAATGATCCTCAAACAGTTCAACCTACTACACCTACTGGAATTTCTAAGCGCAAAAGAGGACGTAAAGGAATTGATGAAGCTATTGCAGATGCCATGTTTGAGATGGCGTCTGCTTCAAAGATGAGGGCAGCTGCCATAGAGCAACAAATTGCTAGATTTAGCATGGCTGACTGTATTAGGGACTTAGATTTGATGCAAGGTGTTGATCAACAACTATATTTTGCTGCTCTTGATCTGTTCAACAAACCTAATGCTAGGGAGATATTTTTGTCCCTCAAAAAGGATAAACGTTTAACTTGGTTGCGTGGTAAGTGTTCTGTTGCATCCAATTTATCTTGTGCAGAATGAAAAAAGAGAAAAAAAAAAAAAAATCTTAGTCAGAGTTTGATCCCTTTCTGTTAAATTATTTGCAAGCTTTGATTATATAATCTCATACATACAATAGTACTTCCGGAATTGTTAATGTTAAAACCAGTATTAATGTGTATTATTAATGTTTGCACGCGGGAGTGGATTCAGTCACTTTTTTTTAGAAAAAATCTCATAATTTTAGTTCGTTCATTTTCATCTGTTTTTTTTTTTTATTTTTTGAAAATTGAAGTGAATCATTCAAGATATGAAAATGAACTAAAGTTACATAAATTTTTCCTCAAAAGGTCACCCTTCCCTTTGCACACACCTATGATGTTTTCAAAACTTTTAAATTGGACCATTAAACTTGAAAAAAGTTTAAATTGGTAATTATCAAAAGAATTTTAAACATATAATCACTTGTTTATTGGGACTATTTTAGTAAATTGATTTCTTTTCTTAAAATATACGCAAAGTTTAATTTGATAAGTTTTTTTTTAAACAAGATCCCAATAAATCTTGTAAGAATTTAGTAATGTATATTTCTCATCTACGAGTTTTTTACAAATTATAACTTTTTATTTTATGAAATTGTACTTGGTATAAGTTAGGAAATATAATAATTAGAAATGTATTAAATATATCAATCAAGTCACATCAAGTAATAATTATATGTCAATAAATATAAAAAAAATTATGTAAAAGTTTAGATGAGTGTGTGTGTGCGCTAAGATATCTTACATTGTTTGAACAAATTCTATCTTGGTGAATTGATTTTGATGGTTGCTTAATAGTTTGATGGGTCAAACGTTGCTAGTACAATTTTAAATGTATGTCACCAAAGCCACAGAATCAGTTGAACAACATATTAAGCACAGTTCAGTGAAATCTGACAAGCACAGAACTAACTACCACATCCAGCAACATGCGTAACATTACATTTAGCATTTCCTAAACATAATTATTAAAAAAAAGAAATACTTACGAATATAATTCAAATTTTCAGTGATTCCAATGTTGAAGGATTCTATGAAAAGGAGAAAAAAAAAGTAGAAGTGTTTTATTATACTATAGAGTTTAGTCTGCGGTCCTCGTACCAAATTAAATTCAATTCCGCACATAATTCTTGCAGGAAACGTGACAGGAGCAGAGATTCTGTATTTTTGTTGAATGCATAGACAAGACACTTTCCCAAAGTTAAGAAGAGGAATCAAACCTTAAAAAAAAGGTACAACTTGGCCACAAAATTCTGAGTCTTCAAATCTTCAATTTTTTCTCGACTATATATATTATCATATTAACAGTACACAATGAAACCAAGTAAAACCCATCGTAATAAATGCTTGCGGATTGAGGAATCTACACCAATAGTCTCCATAACAGGTGGTATGAGGTATCATGATTCATGATATCAGATTCATCTATACACGACATATGAACTAGAATTCTCCTACGCCAATATTCTCTTCACGTCATGCTCCTGTTCAGCAACTTTGGCTTTGTTGTATACAGATTCAAAAACCTCCATGCAAACACTTGAAAACCCCACAATCCCTTGAAACACATGAGGGCAACCCATTTGCAAGTTGTTCAGCGTCATTGCCCTAGTCACACTCACTGCCTTCTCGTACTTGTTCTTCTCTTCTTCTGCCTTTGCTCTCAAAGCTTCCACCTTGGCACGCTTCTGGGTCACCGAGTCCTTGTTTCGCATTGAACCAGAGGATTCTGGCATGGAGTATGGACCATACTTGCACTCCAACGACCGAAGCTGAACCACCTTCTTCTCAAGCTCTTTGAACGCGCAATCTGACTTCTTCTTCTGTTTATACTCCTCTGCCTGTTGCTCCACTATGGCATGAATAACCGTCAACAAGCTTTTTATTCCTTCGGATGCTACATTGTCTGGAATGCGATCAACAGCAAGGTGCCATTCTTCACAGAGGGAGTATATCTTTGACTCCTCCGGGGTTCTGCTTAGAGGGTTTTTGCTGAACTGGAAAAGGGTGAGTCTTAGCCAACCTGTGAGGGATTGGATGTAATCGCGGTGAGCCTTGAAGAGGTTGCAGAAAGATTGGTGCCATTGCTGAACTTCAAGCTCCAGCTGAAGAGTTGATTGCCTGTGAATCTCAGAAGTGGGGTTGTTTGATGGTACGGTGTTGAGGTACTCTAGCTGCTGAACTATGTGCTTTTGAACTTGATGACACTCGTACATGCTTCTCCACATGCACATTAATCTGCCAACATAACAAACACAATGCTGAGAAAGCCTTCTTATTCTGATAAACTTCACTAGTACATATATTTTTTTCTCTAATAAATGTTTTTGATTGTTGAATGTTGTTGAATTGTAATGTCAGTTATGTCACTGTTGATAGAAATCCTAGCAGACAGGGATAGTGCTACACATTATTCTGTAAGCAAATCAGAAGCAACAGTGTTTGTGCAAGGACAACAAGCATTCCGGATGAAAGCAAACAAAATGGCGAAGGATGATTTGTATTTTAGATCGTTTGGCAGTTCCCAGCAGAGAGTATACCTCGATTTCAACCTTTCTCGAATTTGTGTTGTTTGTACAGGTTGCCAAAGTAAAAAGGATATCATGATTTTATGAACAGAAAACCCAGATGAGAATCATCATGCGGGGACCATAACATCCCATCCATTGGTACATAATCATTCCAATTGAAAGTCATGTGAGAAACTATATGGTACAAAGTACGCCACAATAATGTCTAGTCCAAGATATGTATAGAGGGTTTAGAAGCGATAAGCACTGATCCAAAGGAAACACCCACGATCAAAAATGATATTTTGGGTTGTACGAATTGTACTCGTCTCAGTCAAGGGCAAAACTACATCAGTGAAAACTATAAAGCAGTCAAAAGCAATATTTTCTACTGTCACTGATGCTCTATGCCTACGCATGTATATATTCTGACTCAGTTTGTAACTCAGTCCCTTGAAGGAAAAGGGTGCTCCCACGGCTTATTCATGCCTCTTCGCTTTTCCCATTCCTACCAGCAAGCTAAGACCCCAAAAGGGTCCCTCCCAACAGAACGAAAATGCTTCCCTTACTTTAAGATTCAGTATCTTATTTGCTACTGAGCTAGTGTTTTTCACTATTGCAGGATAGCTTTTTCCTTTAGCTCGTTATGTATAAAATTAAAGAGGATTCTGAAATGAGAGACTTACCCTTTGACAAGCTCAATGAGTTGAGGGTACAGCTCCACCTCCCTCAGTTTGATTATTTCAGCAGATGTAGTATCAATGGCCTGAGAAGCAACCATCATTTGTGATTCTAATTTCTCCACTTCTTTCTTTGTCTTCTCTGCCTTCACATAATCAGCTCTCTTCATCTCCACCTTCCTTAGCAGTGCCAGCTTCTTCTCATGCTCCATCTTTATAGTCTTCGCATTCTTTTACCAACAAAACCAAATATTAGAAAAGTTAAACAACGATTAAAGGGAATTGTCAATTATCTATGAATATGAACAATAAGCATAGCATCGATAGAACATTAGTTGTAAAGAACAAGATTTCTTCACCAGACCCGCATCAAATCTTATGTTCTCAAAAGAGAAATAAATAACCTATAACTTTTTCCCTTTTCTTTTTCTTTTATTATTACCATCCGCAAAAGAGTAACACACCTTGACCTCTTGAAACAACTTCTTCTCCCATGCATATAGCCTCTCCACGGTGGAGCCATGCCCAACACCTCCACCTCCATTAGCCCCAAAAGTACCAACAGAAACAGGAGTTCCCTCGGCCAGTTTTCCAAACCCATTCAGCTTCGGACTCGAACCCCAAGTCCACAATGACGGACTCAAATTCCACCCATAGCTGTGCACTTTACCTACCACCACCAAGTGAAAACATAACCCTTCAGAATCCAAAATGCTGAAGAAAAACAAAAACTTGAACTACATAGAGAAGTCAAATAAAACCATAAACAAAAGGGTTAATTCAACATGCAAGGGGTTCATTTCCAGTTACCACAAGCAAATCTCAAGAGATTCGCACTCCAGAAAAGGAGTTAGCACTTAAGACCCCTGAAATTGTCACATGCAATGATGAAAATGAGGCTTACACGCTTTACTGTTATCAGAAAACCCAGAGTTTGAAACTTCAAGGATCAAAGAAACATGAGAACCAGCATCAGCGGCTTTGAGAAAATAATCATCAAGCTCTTTGATAACTTCAACAAGATCCTTAGTACTGTTCCTCGAAACAACCATTGCAAGCTCGCTGGGTGTCTCCTTGGAAAACCCGCTCACCACTGACGGCGGAGCCGTCACGCTCGCCGCCGCCATCACTACCACTTCTGATCCGGTAGTGGTTGTAGCCTCCCACTCCTCCTCCGTCACCGACCGGGAAGCCATCGCCGGCGCAGCCGGCATAAACGGGTCCCAGAAATCCCAGGCGGAGGAAGGCACCGGAGGCGGCGGGGGAGGCGGCGGGGGTAGAGCAGGCGAGGAGGTAGTGTCCGAAGTCCACGTGTAAGAGCTCGGACTCATCGGCGGCGGAGGAGGCGGCGGCGGCATCGGGGTGGGAGTTCGAGGCGGCGGCGGCGGGAGAATGGGCTGAGGGCGCGGCGGAAGGTGGTGATGGTGATGGTTGAGGTGGTGGAGAACCGTAGTTTCAGCATTTGCGAACTGAAAGAGTGCTGAACCAGTGGCACGAAGCGAACGAATGTACATAGCATGTGCCGCAGAAAAAGCGTGTCTGGCTTGCACGAACTGCTTCATGTAACGCTTCCTGGCTTTGCAACGCGACACCGTTTCCTCCCTCTCAATCCTCGACTGGCAGCAACCCATCTTCTCCTTTTGTTGTTCGGTGAAGAGAATGAGTAAAGGGTGGTTTGTGTGTGCTCAAAAAACTGTGGTGGTGGTGGTGGTGGTTCTGCAAAAGTTCCCTATTTTAATGCCTGTAACTCTGGCTTTGGGTGGGAAGTGCCAAAGGTACTTTATTTTTGGGTCAAAACTAAAGAACCTCCATTTAAAGGCATTCCTCTCTGGGACACTTGAACTTGGTTCAGAATCTAAAGTAGAGAAGACTGAGAAGAAGAGAGATAATGCAGTTTAGGAATGTGGTTGTGTTGAAGATGGTGCATTGGGTTTTCTCTCTCTATACTATAGTGGGGTGGAGGAGGAGCAGCAATGGAGAGAAAGAGAAGTAGCACACAGACAGACAATGGCTTTGGGCAGAGAGCCTGCAATTAAAAAAAGACAGTGAATTTTTTTGTTTGGTGTTTGAATTTAGGTGGACCAAAATGCCCCCTCTCATGGCCTATAAGGTAAATTTTCTTTTCTCTTTGCATAATAACATAACATGAAGTAACATGCATGATGCAGAGCACGACATACCCGAAGGGCCACTGCCAGATCAGATCAGATGCACTTCTGGGATATCCTTCAGTGAGGGCTTTTTAGATTCAAGAGTACTGATATACCAATATTTTTAAAATTATGTAAAATTCTAAATGAATCTGGTGTTAAAGAAAAAGTTTTATGTTTTACCATCAATAAATAATAAAAATATCCAAAAGAACAAGTTCAAAGTATAAAAGTGTCTCAGTAACATTTATATTAGATCCAAAAGTCATTTTAGTAATATAGTATATGAAGAATGATTTTAGTAAGAAAGCAACATTTTTCTAATTCACGAAATTAACCTTATTGGCTGTTGTTGGAACTGAATGTTCTGGTTGTGAAGGAAACAAATTAGTGACGACAAAACAAATTCTTTCTCTCTCGCTGCAGCAAAGTAATCAAAGGAACGAAATCCCTTCCTTGGTATTGCAGCATCAGCTTCATGTTCATTCTGTTATCTCTCGCTTCATATAAAAACCCTTCACATGCAAAATCCTTTCTGCACTTGCACCTTCCGTTTCATAATCCTCTCTCTCTCAAACCAAAACGCACGAAGTTGCGTTGCATCTGAAATTTAACTCGACGGTGCAATGGCGAAGGCTATAGCTGATGCTGAGTATGTGAAGGAAATTGAGAAGGCTCGTCGTGACCTTCGCGCTCTTATCTCTAGCAGAAACTGTGCCCCTCTCATGCTTCGATTAGCGTATGTTAATTATAATTTGTAGCTACTTTCATTTCTTTATCTCCATTGTTGTATATTTGATGGAGCAAATTTGTATCTTATTTGTAGGTGGCATGATGCTGGTACCTATGATGTTAAGACAGGAACAGGAGGCCCCAATGGTTCTATCAGGAATGCACCAGAGTTGAATCACGCAGCAAACAAGGGGCTGCAAACAGCAGTTCTGTTCTGTGGTGAGTTTTCTTCCATCTGAAATCAATTTTTCTTTTACAGGCAAATTTGTCCACAAATTACAAAAATTGGTCAGAAAATAATTACTGTAGAATCGTGAGAATTTCACATGATTTCTAAATGAATGTTTGAAAAATTGAAGTTTTAAAAGAATCATGACGATGACGACTTCAATGTTATAAAATCGTGATGATTCTTGACAACTTCACTTTTTCATAAATTCATGCAAAAGTCGAGTGGAGTTCTCACAAGTCATGAGTTCACACTCTTGAAGCAGTCGTTATTTTATAACTTGCCCAATTTCATAATTTTTAGACAAATTTGATTCAGATATGTAAAAAGACCCTGAAATTACCAAGTCATCTTTTTGTATCACTTTATAGTTCTCACTGCTGTGGTTTCTTTGTACAACAGAGGAAGTGAAGGCCAAACATCCAAAAGTTTCATATGCTGACCTTTACCAGGTTATAATTCTAGTTTTGGCATGTAGTTTCTCTAATAATAAGCACATTTTTTTACCATAATTTGTAACACATTAATATCAGTTAAGTAAAAAATCATAAAAATTCTGTAAGTTCTCACATGTAACAGATTAATTAACTTGCACGCATTGGATTATTTTGTATTTCAGCTAGCTGGTGTTGTTGCAGTAGAGATCACAGGGGGACCAACTATCGACTTTGTTCCAGGAAGAAAGGTATATATATATATATAATTCACCAGTTTTGTTTAGTCTCATGTTTTTCGATTTTCTTTGTTTTAACTTGATATTTACTGTAACTTTCTTTACTAGGATTCATTGGAATCTCCAGCAGAAGGGCGTCTTCCAGATGCCAAACAAGGTGAATCACTGTGTTGTCTATTTTGTCTGCAGTTTTCTGTCATTTAGCAGATAAAAATATATTGAAGACATCATTGATAAAGGTATTGTGTAGTGAATTTTGAGTTCTAGTAATTGAGAATATATATGGAAGAATTTCAGGTGCATCGCATTTAAGAGAAATCTTTTATCGCATGGGGCTAAGTGACAGAGACATTGTGGCTCTATCTGGAGGTCACACTTTGGTAAAAACTATGTTAAATGAATCCAAAAGTTCTTCAATTAGTGAATAGTTAAAGTGCAAAATTTAATCATTTTCATTAATATTATTCATTGATAAGGGAAAGGCACATAGAGATCGTTCTGACTTTGAAGGGCAGTGGACAAAGGACCCTTTGAAGTTTGATAACTCATATTTTGTGTAAGATGTTCTTTACTTGCATGATCTACTGATATAGTTTCTGCTAATTTATTTAAAATGAAAAAAAAAAAAATTGAAGTTGCTGATATATATATATATATATATATATATATATATATATATATAACTCTGACAGAGAATTACTGAAAGGGGAATCAAAAGATTTATTGAAACTTCCCACTGACAAGGCTCTAGTTGAAGATCCTATCTTTCGCAAGTATGTTGAACTGTATGCAAAGGTAGCAGACAAATCAAAGTGTTGGAAATTAACGTTTTACTGTGATTATATAGAGTGAACTTTTGCTAAAAAAATGGTTTTGAATTGTACTAGGATGAGGATGCTTTTTTCAAAGATTATGCAACCTCGCACAAAAAACTCTCAGAGCTTGGCTTCATTTTGAAGAATCACCGTTCCATATTAGCCAAGGGAATTATAGGATTTGGTATTGCCTTAACTGCAGTGATCTTGGGTTACTTACATGAACTAAACAAACCAACCAATTGAAGAATATATATATATATATATATATATATATATATATATATATATATATATATAAACTTAAATTCATGTATGATATAGTTCCCAGTACACGACACATGGCTGGTTTTCGTATGTCTTAAAAATAAAAATGTTTGAATTGTAATGAGAAATCTGTATTGTAGTGTTATAACTAAACCATAAATTTGGTATTGAAAAGTCATATATAAAGTAATTCATAATTAATTAATAATGTTCTTTTTTTTTTGTCAATTACAATGATGGTACCAAGAGTTAAATGTAAAATTTCGTGTAAATTATATAAAATTTCTATTATTATTAGGTAAACCTTACGTTAGTGGGATAAAATAATAATGTAACTCAACTATAAATTGCAAGATCTTTTTAACAAAATAATTGCTATTGGTACTAATGAAAAACAAATCATCTTAATATAGATAGTGTGGTACATAGTCTCCCTACCAATAAAACTTTTTAAATCAAACTACAGAAGAGAGTAATTAAGTTTAATCAAGACATTTAAAGATTAGGTTTAATTGTAATAAGAATATTATTTAAATTTAACTCGTTTATTTAAATGAGGCGAATTTTAGCTAAGCTTAGTTTACTTACAAATTTTGGAACCTGGAATTTCAACCACTCAGCTTGTTAATTATAACCAGTTTATTTTGTTTTTATTAATCTCAAATATTAACCCATCTCATGCTTTGTTAGTTAATGAGTTATTAACTTGTTCACGTGATTTTGCTTTGTCATTAATACTTATTCAGTATGAGATATAAATGTGATTTATTATTTATTGAAGTGCTGTTTAAATAGATTAAGTGTCTATTTTTTTTTTTTTTGTAAAGATCAAACCGTATTATTTTTTATGAGAATATATATAAAATAATTAATGATACTTAAAATGTTTAAAACATCAAATGTTTTAAAATAAAAAACGTTAAAACAACAGTTTATTTTATAAGGAAGTAGATATATTTATGTATTTTTTATTTATTAAAGAAACGCTTTTGGCTTTCAAAATTGCCTTATATTTGTTGATTTTTTAAAGTAAATGAAACGTATGAAAACACGATGACAATTTTAATTTTTTTGCAAATTTGTATTTGAAGTTTTATTTTAATAATTTAAAAAAAATTATAATGATTACATATCTCCTTCAACCCAAGTATACTTTACCTACTTAACTCATCAATCGAATGATCAAATAAATAATGAATGAAACTAAAAGTTTGTAATAAAAAAAATTCTTTACTGACGGAATAACAAAAAAAATTATGTGGTAGCAAAAATAGTAGTTGCAAATTAATTAGTGGTCGAATCGAAAGTTAATCACTAAATAATCACCGATCGTTAATCTATCGTTAGAAAAGGTTGTCACCTTCTACTGTGAGAACCAATTTAACTATCAAAATTCGATGGCTAAGTTCTTGTAAAAATAAAATAAAATAAATTAGCGACTTTTTTTTTCCCTAATATAAAATAAAAATTATTAAATTTAAAAAACTTTTAATTAGCGTTAATTCAATATATATATATATATATATATATATATATATATATATATATATATATAAGATAGTATAGCGCTACTTTTTTTTATTACTAATAGATAATTTTTTTTAATTAAAATATTTTTTAGTGACTAAAACGGTTTCAGAAAATAGAAACGTTTAAATATTTAATTATGTTAAATAACAATCAAGTTAGATATATAATGCAGTAAAGAGTGGTATAAAAATTAAAAGTGTAAATATTACATTATCCAATATAAAAACAAAACGAAAATAGTTTTAAATAAATATACAAATTTTGAAGTTGCACAATTAAAATTATAACTAATGATATATGATCTACTATTACTAAAATATCTCCTACATCATCTTCATTATCAGAAAGATTTGAAGGTGCTGCCATGAAATTTTTAATTGATCAAAATAAGTTTCATTTATTTATTTTGTTTGTTCGTCTTGTTGGCACATATTTCATATGATTTTTCATCATGCTCCATCTTTTGTTGAAGTGCCTTATATATCCTCTCATGGTACTATAATAAGCACCTTCAGTAATGTTTGAAGTGAATCTTGTCCTTGGGATGGAAACAAACGACCACAAATTTCCTTTCCTTTGTTCACCAAATAAAACAGTTCTTGTTCTTGTCCTGCAACGAAGGAACAAATTAATACTTTGCTTGCAATCAGCATCAACATCATTATCTTCTTTTCTCTCTCAATATGTGTTCAGAAATCCTTCACGGGCATGCAAAAATAAGCACCGAATACTCTCCCACAACCCTTCCCCAAATTAAGCAATTCAAAACCTGCATTTGTTAGGAATTTAAATGTGAGTCTAAGTTCATATCGGTTAAAAAAATAAGAAAGTAGAACATTATATAAAAATAAAACCTAATATTGTCTTAAAGTTCTGGATTAAAAGTGGTGTTAATATTTTATGTGATTAAACTCAGATTTTATTAGTGTTTATTTTTTTTTTTTTCCAGTGAAATCTTCTCTGAAAATTTATCCATCCAACTAAATTTGACAATGGTGAAACCTGATGTCGACGAGGAGTAGTATCCGAAAGAAACAGAGAAGGCTCGACGTGAACTTCATGAACACTAATAAATGCGTCTCTTTCATGCTTCGCTTAGCGTAAACGTCGCTACTTTACTGTTTTCATTTCTTTCTAATTCTCATGCTCATAAATTAGTAGATATATATATAGTTCTAGTCCAGAATAGGACTCAATATATAGTGTCAGACAATTTCTGTGATATATATCATGCAAGTTTTTGGAAAAGAAAATCACTATTACCATTCAATTATACCTATCATGAAAATTATAGTTGGAAGTGTAATAAATTCATAATAATTTTTGGGTCTGTCTTCATTAATTTTGAAACTTATGATTTAATTGCTTAATGACGCACAGTTGGAACGATGCAGAAGGAAGAACAGGAGGCTCCAACGGTTATAAACAAGAGTTGAAACTCGACACAAATAAGGGATAAAGCAGTTATGTGGTTAATTTTCTTCTCATTCCTTCCTCTGCCTCAAATTAATGCTCGAACGATGACAAAAATTAAGCGTGATGAGTGACATATTAGGTTGGAAGAAGATTGAAATGAAAGAAAGTGTTACTTTACTCTGTAGATATATGAACATGTTGATAATTTTATATTAATATGGGAAAAGTTTTGTTTGGTTCGGTTTCAATCGACTTACTATCAAATTGGCTAGTTCAATCCGGCTCAACTCATTACGAATTGATCAATTAGTGAGTTAATTTAATTCGATTCATTTATTAGTGAGCCAAAAAATTTGAATATGATCCGGTCCACTACAGGTTAATAGTTTAGACGGATTAGTTCACTGATTCACTTAATTAAAAAATATATTTTTCTAGTCTAAAAAAATAAATTATTATTATGATTAAAATCTAAATTAACTTCAATAGAATCTAAATATATTTCAAAATGATGTTAAACTCCAAATACAAACCAAAATCACGAAAATATAATTTATCAAAGTATTGGCTAAAATAAATAACCTAACCTGATCCAAATACAAAACTAAATATAATAAAAACACATTTATCAACTGCTTAGATCGGATAAAAAATTAACTCATACTAAAATTTGTAAATAAATCTCAACCCAACCCGATCCAAATCTATAATGAACCAGATTAACTCGCATATTCTAATCCATTTTAAAAGAATCACCGTGTTTAATATGTTTATATAATGTACTATTTTATTTGTTAGGACTCACACGAGTTCCCACGAGAAGGATATCTCTTAAACGGTGAAGAAGGTAATAATATCAGGTTGGTTTGAGTATATGTTTTGTAATGATTTTAACGTTTTTCCTTATTTTGTTTAGGTGTAATTAACTTTTACAGCGTTTATTTGTTTTCAATGAAGTCTTTATCTGTTGAATATTTTAAATATTTATACTTCTTTTTATCGAACTTAAATTTTAATTTTTTAGTAATAGAGTTATTTACTCGTGAGATTTTGTAGTTAGTATATAAATTATATTTAATTTAAAATTAATGAATAACTTTTATCGTCATATTTATGCGACTTTCACGTTATTATCTGTAGCATGTTTCAATACTTCCATATCATTACCTATAAGCATATGAGAGAGTGTCATTGTTACCATCATTGATGGAATAGTTTTTATTCTTAAATACATTTTCAATGAAAATAATATATAGTTCCCAAGGCACATTTAATTTCATTACTATTAACTTTAATTAATAAGGGTGAGACACATAAAGATCATTCTGAAATTGAAGGTCAATGGACAAAGGAGGTTTTGAAGTTTACTAGCTCCTATTTCGTATAAGATGTTTAATTTGACAATTGTTTGTTTATTTAAAAAACATTATAAAAAATTAAAATTTCTCGTAACACCAAACCGGGAACTATTGAGTAAGGATGCATCATCTTTACTCAAGAGGAAGAAACTTCAATTAAAGAAATGATTCACAATTTGGGTTAATTTTCTTCTGCATCATCTTCTTCTTTTAATAGATATAATTTGCGAACTTCAGAAGTCTACAACTTCAACATATAATGAACATTTTTTCATTCTTTTTGACCCATCTACTTAATTTGCTGGGTTTTACTTTTGTTTTCCTTAACAATCGTTTTGCTCAACCATATAAAAAAAGTTAAATAAAACAATAACGAGGAGAGTTAAATAAAATATAATATCAATCCTCTTTCATTTATGGGTGATATTATTAAATTCTTTATAGTTCAGCAACTGGCCTATTAGCTCAGCTGGTTAGAGCGTCGTGCTAATAACGCGAAGGTTGCAGGTTCGAGACCTGCATGGGCCAATTTAAATTAACTTTTTCATTTTTGGAAAGGATATTAAAAGTTTCACTTATTTATAAACTGCAAAGATATTTAGTCTAATATTAGCTCAGTTGGTTACATACTTGTACTAATAATCTAATGGCCACAGGTTCGAATCCTACTTGGATCAATTCAATTGTTTTTTTCATTTTATGGCAAAAATATTATAATTTTGGTGCATATTTATAAACTGCAAATATATCAGAGCTCTGTACTCAAAATAAAAATTCAGCCAACATTGGTTTGCTTATTCAATCGGATAGTAGTTGATAATTGGGTAAACATAATGTTTTTTCTTCCGCACAGTGCAGACCTCTATGCACACACCATAGAATAATATGGACTACGTAGAGTGAAAGTAAGAGTAGGGAAAATTGGATTACATGTCAAACTATGATTTTTTCTTTTTTTCTTATGTTTATACGAGGTAAACTTCTATACATTTGTAGGCTCCTTTGTTAGTTTGGACCTTATGAGAGTGTTGAAGATGTTGTTTTAGTGAGTGAAAGAATGGTGGACACCATCATTTTGAAATCAATTGGCTTTGTTAAGTAAGCATCCATGCCCACCTCCAAGCATTTGGCTTCATCACAGGACATTGCATGTGCTGTAAGAGCAACAATGGGAATGTGAAAGCTTGTTCCCACTTCTGATTTCCTGATTTCTTTTGTTGCCTCATACCCATCCATCTTTGGCATCTGTTTCCACAAACAACCACAGAATCAGAATATCAGTGCTCATATTCACTAGCTGTAGAAAGAAGATAAATGCTATCATTACATATAAATTTACATTTGATTTAAGAGTCCAGATTTTCTACTGGTTTTTTTTATAATATACACTAATGTTAGTAAATTTATCTATGTATTTTGAAAACACAGCAGATGGTCATTTTAGAAAAACTCAGCTGAGAATCCAAATTCTTGGTGGTTTAATTGCACTTTCAATTTTCTTACTGTCATTATTTATGTGAATTTGGTCCATCATATATACCTGACAATCCATTAGGATCAAGTCATAGGGACGGCTAGACAGAATCTCTGTTTGAGATCTTGTGTTTCTATCTTTCTGGAGTGATTCCCTTCTGCAATCTTCAGCATTGAACATGCAATTGAGAGCTTCTACTGCCTGTTGTCCATCACCTACAGCAACTACATCAGCTCCCATTTTCTCAAGCATTATAGTTGCAACCCTTTGAAGTACTGGTGTATCTTCTGCAAGCAAAATCTTTAGGCCCTCAAGAGATTTCTTTCCATCTACTGATTTACTGGTGACCCTGTGTGTTTCACCACATTCAGAATCTTCATCCTGATCTGCTGTTGAAATGGATGGTGATTCTTTGGTGGACAGTGATTTAGGTTGGTGTTCTGCAGAATCATGATTTGGGCTGGGACTAGAAGATTCTTCTTTCCTCAAATCATTTTCCTCCATATAGTCATTTTCATTGGTTAATCTAACTAGGCAGTTATTCATATGATATGCTGATGATAGATGAGATTTTTCTACCTTCTCAACTGGTTTATCTCCATTAGCACTAGCAGGATTAGAACCAGCTATATCAGATATGTCAGAATCATCGGAACTAGCAGCATCAAAATGAGTGGAATCAATCTCAAGAAATTCATGCAAATCTCCCTCTTTCATTGTGGTCCTTGGTACAATCATGTTTTTCTTTTGTAGCTCAAAATTTCTCTCCTTCATAACAGATTCCAAAATATGTATCATTTTTCCCTTGTAAAGGGGTTTATTGACCATCAATAAATGCCCTTTCCTTCGGAGCTCCATCTTTACGTTATTGGAAGTGTCATGATTCAGCATCCATAGAAACTTTGCTCTACCAAAGTACCTGTGAAGGAAGTTAAGTTGTTCCTTCCATATATCTGTGCTCAAGTCAAGTAATCCAATGTCAACAACAATCACAAAAACTGGGTTCCTCATATCTCGTATGTTCAGTAGTTTAGTCTTCAATTCCTCTTTTGCTGGATAGTGTGCATCAAAGTCAGTATTATGGACTGAACTTCTTGCATGAAATAGTTCCCTCAAAATTTGAGTTAGTCCATTCCAGTCACATGCTTCCATTGTGCACACCCCGTTTTTCTGAAGCCACTTCGATGTAATTAATCTACCCATGTTGCCATGTAATCCAAGCAGTACCTACATTAACACTTCTTGTTAGGTTCTGCAGTCACTTCAAACCTGTTTATAATCCTTTCAGTGATTTTCATGCAATAGTGCATAGTCTATAACACAATCATGCACACAAGTATGTAATATTTGTTGTTTCAAATTATTGACCCAGAAGATTGATTCTACTCACCACTAAGCCAGTGTCTGTCAAATCTACTGCACACTGTTGTTCTGTGACATCCATGGGCGCACTGAGAAGCAAGCATAATCGCATCAGTGTTCCTGCGCCCTCTTTTTTTACTACTTTGATGTCCCCACCCATCTTGTTAACCTAGTGACGAGATCAAAGGAAATTATATTCATGTCTCAATCGTTCATTCTGATTTTCAAATGATAAGTGTAATTCTGATTTTCATTATGAAAGACTTACCAAGTTTCTGACAATGCAAAGACCAAGACCAGTGCCTCCATGCCTGAAACGAGTAAAAGTTTCAGAATTCCGTAAATCTTGATGCCATAAAAGGTTTTTAATTTTAAACCTTTGGATAGAAGTTTCATATTAATTTTAGTTTAATGACAGTGTTGTAATAATATCATTTGCTAGATAAAAGGTAAATTTTTATTCTTGTCATTGTTGAAAATTTAAATTCCTTACAGTCTAGTAGTTGATGGATCAGCTTGCTCAAAGCTTTCAAACACGGAATCCCATTTGCTTGGATCAATACCTATATCACACAGACAAAGAAAATCAATCACTGTGATTTGTTTATCCTTAAATTGATTTTATTGTTGCACCAAAGGGACGGTTCTGTGTAGTTTTTGTAGACAGGTTCATACCACAGCCTGTGTCCTCAACTTCAAACCAAAGTATTACTTTGTTGTCTTTCATAGATGTTTTTTTTGAATGATTTGCATTTGGTTTCTCTCTGCACTTCTGTAAACTCCATAATTTCTTCTGGTCAAGAGGAGAATTTGGACTTCCAACGGAAGAATTTGGGCTTTCACTCCATCCCCGCAGAACAATATGACCCGCTGCAACACATTTGAAAGAGTTCAGATTAATTTCTAACACAACTTTATTGGTTCAAAGCAATAGACTCTTTTAAAATTCTTCTGAATTTTGGGGTGACATGCTAATGAATGTGGTCAAAACTTTAATATCCCAACTAAAACTAAAACTTTAAAAGTTTATCAGTGAATAAAATCTAAGATCTTCTCTCAGTACTTAGTTAAAGAAATTTAAATAAAGTTCATTATAGAATGAAGGAAGGAATAGAGTTTACATAACCCTAAATGATTGACAACTTACATAATGAAGGTGTTAACTACAAAACAACTAAAAACTAACTCTCATATTGTAGTCCAGTCATTATGTAGTACTCCTCACAAGAGAAACACGCCTGAAAAGAAGAAGCCTTTTATCACCTTCAAACCTTATGCTTCAGGAAAAACAATGGAACTCACCAATGTTCAAGTTTGAGACAAAATTTTAGGGGTTAACATGGACATCATTTCCAATAAACCAATTTTAAAGTTTTGCAAGACGTTTTATTTCATGCTGCTAAACCTCTTTATATATTTTTTTTTCATTACCACTACAGTAACAAAACTAGAACATTAAAGTGTTGACTTACATGGAGTAAACTTGATTGAATTGTTGATCAGATTTGCAAATATTTGAACCACCCTTGCAGAATCACCCCGAACTATCTTTGGCATATCATCTGCAGGATAATAGTTATAGGCTACATGCTTTAAAACCTTGTTAAAAGAACTTCTAATCAATTACTTTTCACTAAACCAAAATGATAATCATACCAGACAAGTCTAGAACAGTCTCCACATTGTGGTTAATGCACTGGACAGAAAACATATCTACAAGCCCTTCAAGTTCTCTTCCTAAATCAAATTCTGCATCTTCTAGGACCAGTTTTCCAGATTCCACCTAAAGTATTTATAGTGTTAGGAGACTTTTGGCAGCAGTGAAGAGGTAAAGGGAATTATTTTTTAATTATTGTCGAACAAAATGTTTGGCTAATGTATCACCTTACTCAGATCCAAGATGTTGTTAAGAAGACGGAGCAGAGCAGTTGAGCATTTTCTTATTTGAGTCACGGTTGAATATTGTTCATTTGTGAGACAGTCATCAGATATGAGAATGTCAAGCAACCCAATTACTGCTGCCATAGGTGTCCTCAGTTCATGACTGTTATTCACCAAAATATAGCAACCATGAAGCACATTTTGAATGCTCAATGGAAAGATAACCTCAGACTTTTAAACCAAATCAAAGGATAGGCCATTCTAATAGCTTGAGTACAGTATCATAAATAGAAAGGATCTAGTTTATAGTAATAACCAATCAACATGTTTCAGAACACAATAAGTTTTAGCAGTACATGAAATATATAAATTTGGTGGTCTAAGATTAATTCCTTATTGGCTGTTTGGGGATAAAATTGTTTATTTTTTCTCTAAAACATAAACTTAGATCATATATTGGATAAAGAAAGCTTTTCTTTTATGTTTTTGAGAACTTTACTTGAAAAACAAACCTCATGTTTGCAAGGAATTGACTCTTGTAATTGCTTGATGCCTCTGCTTTTCTTCTTGCTTCCAGTTGACTTATCAGTTCTGCTCTTAGATTCATTTCCTTTGATACTCCGTTTGTCAATATCAGAATGCAAACACACCCAATGACTAAAATACATAATGATGCAGATATTAGAATAACCAGCGTTTTGAAGGCTCTTTCATCAACCTGTCCCATGATATACTTTCTTGGTATGATAATCACACCAACCTGTACAAAATTTAAATCATAGACACTCAGAAAGTATAATAGGATAGCTGGTTACTGAAAACAGAAATGAAATAAAGGCAGAAACTTTTCCTCCAATGTTTCACTTCACCATATCATGAAAAGTAATGTTATTTGCAAGATAAAATGCAAGAAACAGGTGAAGTATCTTCATACTTACCAAAGGGAGTCTCTTCAAATTTAGAAAGAAGGAGTCAATATAATATCTCTGGTGGCCTAGCTTGACATTTTCTACATGAATCTCGTGACTTGGAGGAAAATTGTTCCCATAAGTTCTCTGTAACCACTCAGCTCCCTGTCGAATGACATCGTCTTCACAGTCAACTGCCATCTTAAGCTTAGGCTTTGTTGAATTTGCCAGAAGAGGCGCATTTGTGGAAGTTGCAAGCAAATAACCCTCTTGTGAAGTCAAGTACATATGGCCACTATGCATCTCAACAAGCTCTCTCATTAACTGTCCTACACTATAAAGTGCAGTTGTGACCCCCACAACAGCCATAATGGTCTCATTAGAAGAATCCCAAACTGGCAATGCTGCTGAAAGCAGTGGTGAATCTGTGAACTTGCTCACTGCAACATGCCACGAAGCTACACCATCAGGTACCTGGGAAAGGCCTGCTATGTTGATCAAGTCTTCAGGAGCAATTTTCATAGCTTTTCCAATCTTTTCACCACTCACAGGGTCAAGTGGCTCACGGTACCAGATTGCAGAATAGTTTCCACGAGGGGCTTTATCATCCCATGCTTGATGTGTTGAAACGGAATTGGCCTCCTTGGAGTTGCTGACTCCCATAGAGTAGTTTGAAAGATCAGAATATATGTAAAATGTGTTGTTGTCCTTCAGATCTCTGTGGAATGCTTGCACAAATCCATTCTTGTAGTTGATGGTTATAGAGTTTAGAGCTTTCCGACTTGCAAATAAAGCCCATGTTACAGCCCTCATCGCTTCATACAGCTGCTAGAGTTGCAATATAAACAACACATAATTGGTTAATATGGGAAGTGTTAATATATAATCAAACACAACAACACAGAAAGAAAAACAAGAATCAACTCAAATAGCATTATTGGTTTTAACTTGATATGCAGTGATCATCAGAATAATAGTACATGATTCAGCTATTGAATATAACTTTGTTTTATTGAACCGTGAGTGTCTTAGATTCAACCTCAACTTGTTCTGCTTGAGTCGCAGGGTTGCTGTGACGTCTTATCACATACTGAGACAGTTTGACCTGAGCTGTAGTAATTTCAGAAGTAGCGTTCAAAATTCTCCACATCCTCAAAACCGGGCGTTGCAGAAGTTCATAACGCAAACCATATGCCAAACTGTTAAGTGATTTTGTTGTATAAATCTTCGTGAAATGCCATGTCAGTATAGTGAGAAGCCCTATCAAGATCGCTAGCATGACCTGCATGAAAACAAAATTGTGGTCAGTTATCAGAACAAGGTTGTCTAATAATCTAGAAGCTGTTTTCTACACAACCATACGTAATTTCAAACATAAGTAAGAAACAAACAAGAACATGTTTCTTCATATGTTAGAGACAAAAAATAGAACGAGAAAAAACACTGACCATGATTGCTAGTCGAACCACAAAGACGCTATAGTACGATGAGAGACAGGGACTATTAGCATACTGGAATTCTTCTTTTTCCACATCTCTGTGGAAAAGTCTTCGACCTTTTGGGGTGGTGCTTTTGTTCCATGAATCGGTAGAACCGCATAATTTATGAAACAAGTATCTGCACCTGCTAGCCATTGGCATGGTTAAAGCTGATGAACATTCAGAAGTTTCTGAATAGGCTTCGTCTTTGTTTTCTGCCATAACTAAACTCCCTCTTCCTGCACAAGCCATGAGCATATAAAGTACCACATCGGAGAGATTCCAACTTGATTGTGTTTATGTTGGTATGAGTGTGAGACAGAGAAGCCTCTCTGCGTGTTGTTTAGTCTTCAATATATAGTGAGTGTGAGTAACATTACCTTGATGAAATTTATTAATAACATAATAACACAACCTTTAATTTAACATTAAGATTAAGCATTGTTTTATTTATCTTCATAATAATGCATTCATATTAGACATACATTCAGAATTTTAAAGCATTCCATTAGTGAACTGTAGTAAGGAAAAGGTGCTAAGAGATTCAACTTCTCCCAGACAAAAAACAAATATATATACAAAAAACAAACTTTATAAATGTATGATTAATTTTATTTTAAATCTCAACTATTGATTAATTTTTTAATAAAAAAATTATATTTTGCTCATTATTTTAATTTCTTAGATAATAAAATTTTTAATTTGAAAATGACTAAAGTTTAGACAAGTGAAAGGGAAAATATGTCAAGCTACACTTTTATATATTTTTTTGGTGATAATAAAAGCAACTTGACAAAACTATTTGCTATCAATTTGACTTCTTTTTTTATTAACAAATCTAAAATTCATGCCTTCCAACACACTCGCACTGAACAACTCTTAAAAAGCACTGCACTCGGTTGTTTCCACCAATTATGCGATTAAGTAACCAAAATATGAAACACTTGCATTGTCTATATATTGTGTAAGTAATGGTTTATGATTTTATAATAAAACCATTTCCAAAATGTGATCTTGCTAATAAAAGCACTAAAATAAATTGTTATTATATAAACTTAACTACTAAATGAAAAATTATGGATAGTACTTTAACAACTCAGTACAAATAATTTAAAGGGTTAAATATGTTTTTGTCCCTCAAATTTAAGTGAAATTTGAAATTAGTCACTTTTTAAAATTTTTGACCAATTTAGTCATTCATCCTTAAAAATGTGTAAATTTAGTCATTTTAACCAAATTTTGTTAAATTTATTGATGTTTCAAGTGCGTTTCATGATATTATTTGAATTGTTTAGACCGTTTGATACATTTTCGCTTTAATATTAACTCAAATATTATCATAAAATGCGTTTAAAATGTCAAATAAACTTAACAAAATTTGGTAAGAATGACTAAATCCACACATTTCTAAAAATAAATGACTAAATTGATATAAAATTTCGAAGATGAACTAATTCTAAAATTCACATAAATTGAGGGACAAAAACATATTTAACCCTAATTTAAATTATATTTAAGCTTAACTAAAGGCTATAATACGTTTTTAATAATCAATATTATAGAAGTTGTCATTATTGTGAATGGAAAAGGTAAAACTTAATCATCATTTATGGGAACTGCATAAGCAAATCAATGTTAGTAACCATTAGAAGTAGATGTTCACTTCATCAATGCTTAATCATTAAGGATTAAAAAAATAATATTTTTAGGTGATTAACTGTACTTCCTTATAAAAAATAGTTCTTGACAAAAAAACATAGACACGTATAGCAATAACATAGTTATCTAAAAAATCTTAGGTAGAAAATATATTGATACTCATAATGTTAACTATAAAAAAAAAATAATGAATAAAAAAACATAAAGGTTAAAGTTGGTTTGTGACACGTCTAAAAGATAGCATAAATGTGATAATTACATCTTAATCTAGAACACGAGAGTAGAGTAAATATCTTAAAGAAGAAAACGAAAGGGATAAAGTTTAATAACCCCATGTAGAGGAAACTAAAAAGTATTTTCATGTCTTTTCATGATAGGTAACAACTCATTTACACTACTTTAACCTGAGTTTAGGGTCTCATTTAATTTTGTGTACTTTAAACTAGTTTAGGGTCTTATTTAAATTCATAAAATTAATTTACAAATAATATTTTTCAAAACTTATAATAATTACATTAGTCATATTCTTAGTGGAGGTAAGATTTACACAATTTAAAAATATGATTCTATTACATGCAAAGCAAATTCTTTAGTAAAACCATAATATATATATATATATATATATATATATATATATATATATATATATATATATATTAATCTCAGATACGAGTTAGATTTGGAATTAGCTTCATAGTTATTAATTGAAGTAAAGAGTGATCAAATAGAATAATTTTTGAAGTTTAATTAAATTTCAATTTTTTGATAAATGTAAGTATTATCAATTAAGTTTTGAATAATTTTGTATTGAGTATTTAAAAATTTATACTTTTTAACTTTGACTTATCTTGTATTTTTTTATGTTAACTCGAAGACATAATTCTTATCTTATTCTCGTTAGCATACTTAATTGTCTCCATATATTAAGAAATATAAAGTTATATAATTAATAAAAAAAATTAGATTTTTTTATAAAACACATAGATTTTTTACCAAGATATATTTTTTTTGGATAGAGTAGAATTTCTATAAATAAAATTTATTTTTGAAGTATTTAATACTAATGAATTCCGAACTTAGTTCTTAATATTGCAATAATTAATCTAGATGATTAGAACTATTTGTTTGATTTATTAGATGATTTTATTACAAGAAATTGAGATGAGAAAGCAACTCTTAATGTTAAACCACATAATTCATAATGCAATTAGAATGATAAATAATGAAAAAAAAAAGTAATTAATGTTAATTATAGATACTATTGGTTTTGTTGTGTCATTTCGCACTTGTTTGACAATGCCACCACCTCCTTCTCTTCCACCAATACTTGCTAACCACAAAGATCAACAAATTTCCTCATTTAGATACTATCATATTCGTATTTTTACATGATTTCACAGTGTTTTAAAACATAGATTATTTTTATTTTTCAAGTTTTTTCCTTCAACAATTTAATAAAACTTCTCATTAGTATTACATTATTTATTATAGTGAAATTTATGCTATGTAAACTATGTAAACTTTAGTAAATTGAGAAATTAAGTTTTAGAGTTCAATGTGAAGTATCGAACCATGAAAGTAGATTCAATTTGTTGTTGATGAGTGAAAACATTTTGCTGATTTCATGCATATGCAATGATGTAGAAACAATGTGATTATTTAAATATATTTGGTGAAATAACATTAGAGATATGCATAGGATCATTGTGGAAAAGATTGCCCCATATATGAGAGAGATTTTAATTAGCCTCCAAGGGTTTCAAAACCACACATTTTGGTAGAAAGTAAAGTAATTGTTTTCCCTTTCGAATATAATAATAAAAGTTAAGTAGACTAACTTGCTCTTACAAAAACACATTGAAAGTGCAAATCACCGACTATTGACCAAGCTCGTATCCATGATGATCATCATGTACAGAAAGTATTGAATTAATTAGGGTTAAATATTTGTTTGTACTTAAATTTTTTCTAAAAGTTAAAATTAATCATTCTTTAAAATTTTGGTTTAATTTAGTTATTTTAACCAAATTTTATTAAATTTATTTAACGTTTCAACACTTTTTTTTTCTAATATTGAAGCGTTGAAATATGTCAAACAGTATAAACAACTCAAACGGAATCATGAAACATGTTTGAAACGTTAAATAAATTTAACAAAATTTGGTTAAGAATACTAAATTCACATATTTTTAAAGTTGAGGGATTAAATTGAACAAAAGATTTGAATGGAGACTAGCTCCAATTTTTACTAAAAATTAAAGGATAAAAAACATATTTAACCCAATTAATTATGTCATCATAGACTCTAACTCCAACAAAGGTTAGCACCATAATTATCTTTTCGCTAAATTAATCTCAATATTTTTATAAAATTCTCTATATAAAAATATTTTATGATTTCAAATACTTTATAAAAACACACCTTAAATAATTAAATAATAAAATGTTAGTTTTAAAATGAGTACACTTAAACACTTAAACATTGTAACACATAAAAGGAGTTTAAGAAAAAGTGTAGTTTGAATATGTTTCGTACTATCATATAAGCATGAAGCATTTTTTCTAGAAGTGATGATAGTTCTTCTCCATTGAGTTGGTTGTTATGAGACAATGCAACCTTTCGCGGCACGTCATCCCAAATTCTTACGCAACAAATTATGTATATATAAAAAAAAATGAAAAATAATTTTTTAATTATTAAATTTTGACAACATTTTTTAATAATTTATTGTGTCATTTTTTAAGTAATTTTTATTTTTCTATTTTTTTATTTTTAATATTTTAAAATCACTTAGAAAATATCATCTTATATTGTAAAAAAAAAATTGTCAAAATTTAGTAGTTAAAATCTCGTTGTAAAAAAAAAATAGGCATACATTTTCCATAACCATCGCCACGCTCAATTGTTTAAACAATTTTATTCCTTCTGTTTTCTTCCTAGCAAACTGATTAGTGTTAAATCGTTTTGATTAAGCCGAATTGCTATAATTTCAGTTCCTTTTGGGCTTTCCAAGTTCACACCACAACATATGATATGAATTACTATAAGTGCTTCAAATCACCAATGCCTAAATATCGCATACTCTGTCAGAATTAAATATGCCATTCTTTTATTAATATTTTCTAACATTTGATAGAAGTTAAAAATGAGATTTTTTTTTTCTAACATTCTTTTCGCCATTTTTTTTATAAAATAACATTAAGTTTACTATATTTTATTATTGAAACATTATAGTTATGGTCAAAATGGAAATGTTAATGTTGACCATGCCAAAAGGTGTCGAGGATTTAATAGAGAAATAATACAAATGAACAAGTATTCAACACTAATAAAAAACAATTCATTGAGAAATCTACTTAGAATTAGAAAGAATATGGTAAGACTAGGATGTCAACGGGGCGGGTAAGGTATGGGTAGTAGCTCTTTCGTACTCTTTCCGTTGGATAAATATTCGTCCATATTTGTACCATACCTGTGTGGGTATTCATTATGCGGGTATCCGTATATTTTTTTAATATCCACATATATGCACAGGTACCTGCGGATATTTACAAAAAGAAAAAGAGAATTTTAATATTTAAGAAAATATTTTAACAATAAATTCAAATAAAAATACAATGCATAATATTTATAAATTTCAAACAGAGTGCAAACAACTCATTTAAATACAAAGAAATGAATTTTTTTAGAAAACTAACTGATAAAATATAACTCATTCAAAATCAATGTGTTAATGTTTTAATAATTTTTTTTAATTTAAATTAGAATATAGCAGGTATGGATACTATGATATCCGTACATGTCCTGTTAACATGGATGTATAAAAAATAATTGTATCTGTTACCCGCAAATATCCATTTACAATATATGTTTCCTACCTGTTGCGAGTTTTATCCACGGAAACCCACGAGTACGGATTTTTTTTTGACATCCCTAGTTGAGATAAATGAGAAGGGGAACAATTATGTGTAGTTATTGAAGATTTAAGTGTAAGTCTAAGTTTTATATTAAATAAAATAAGAAAATTGAACAACATATAAAAAAACATTCATAAATTCATTGTAAGTTCTCAATCAAAATAGTGTTAATTTTGTATGTAAGTTGAATTCAAATCATGTCCATACATTAAAAGTCTTCCCGATAGAAATTTAGGCAAATTCTTCTCAATCTATTTTGTATAAAAAAGAATGAGTTCAATATGTTTTTAATCATCGAATTTTGATGTAAAATTGAGATTCATCATCATCAAAAAAAATTATACATTTTAATTCTCAAATTTTAAAAATAAATTAATATATTCTTTTTAACTCAATTACATTAATTTTTTTATATATCAAACACGTTTTAGATCATCATTTAGTATAAAAAAATAAATTGAAAAAAAGGGACAAATCCCAACAAAGAATAAAAGTAAAAAGAAATGGAAATGTGTGAAGGAAGCAAAGAAGAAAGAATTTATGTGTGAAGTGGTGGAAGGTGGTGATGAATAATAGAAGATGAGAATATGATATTTAGAAAGAGATGAGAGTGGATATTAAAAGAAAATGAATGTGATAAAATGTGGGCCAATGAGGCGTGCACATTAATTTGACTAAGTTGAAGGATCTAGAACACACTTTTGTGCTCCAACTCACTAATCCACACCAAACCCATTCGTGGTCTATCTTCCTCCATTCCAACATAATTTCATCCAATAATTAGATTAGGGCTTATTAACCTCTTTTTAATCTTCTATAATGCCAAATTAAACTACGTGCCAAAACTATTCACAGTATTTCATTTCCATTGCATGGCAAAAAAATATCATCGACCTAACAACAAACAATATCATACCATCAATAAAATATTATTTCTCCATAAAGTAAAACCAAGTGCCGCACCTTGTTTTATTTTTTACTTTATTTTTTGTTTTTGAAAGTATGTTTTTTCACTGTACAAATATTTCGAAATAGGAAATAAAATATAAATAATTCGATGCTTTTGTAATTGTTTATGAAAATGATAATAAAATAAAATATTTTTTCAAAACCTAACTTATCCACTCTGTCTCAGTATGACCACCCACAGGAATGGTGAAAGATCCTTGAAAATTTAGTTTATGAACAACTAAATATAGAACTTCTAAGTATCTTCATCAATGAAAAATAAAACTGTTCTGTGATATTAATTATAAAATTACTCGGTTTTCTCATAAATAAGTGGCCGCAAAAATTTTTTACTTCAAAAGTAAAATTATAACTAAAAATATGTTATATTTTATTTTTCAAAGCCCTTGTTTCTATTGTCTCATTCCTGAGAAGTGATAACTTACTATGAAATACTAATATGATTCCACTGGAAACATAGTTTTCTTACGGTACAAAAAATTTGCATATAGCTAATTACAAAATTCGTCTAAAGATAACTAATCTAAAGGCATTATGAAGCTTTAGACAAAATTTATGCTTAACTATACCATGTTTGTTTTACTGTAAAAAAAAAAGTATGTTTGAACTATTGAAAATAAACCAAATGAAATAAAATAATACTAGGATGTGCTGTAATAAATTCAATACACTCTATTTTACCCTATTAAACATTTCCTTACTAAACAAATAACCCCATTTTTTGTTAATCAAATTACGTTAATAAGAGAGCTAAATATGTTTTTAGTCTTTTAACTTTTTAGATTTGAGTAAAAATTGGAATTAATTGTTCTTGGAAACTTTGAATCAATTTTAGTTTTTTTAATTCTGTAAATGCGTGAATTTAGTCATTTAAACCAAATTTTTATTTGACATTTCAAACACATCTCATTATATTATTTTAGTTTGTTTACACCATTTGACATATTTTCTCTTCAATGTTAGCTGAAAAATGTGTTTGAAACGTCAAATAAACTAAAAAAAATGGTTTAAAAAACTAAATTCATACATTTTTAAAAATAAGAGATTAAATTGGTTTAAGATTTACAAAAAAGACTAATTATTATTTTCACTAAAAGTTAAACGACAAAAAATATATTTAACCTTTAATAAAATGATAAAAGGGAAGTGTCATATCTCCAAGAATATGTTCAATCCTTAATAAAATCATAAAATTGTAATATCCAAACTAAGAACAACAATGATTGATTTAAGTAAACAAAGTGCTAAATATCGTAAACTTTAAGAAAAAATAAAGGTCATTTAGATGCTTTGTTCCTAGAAAAATGTCCATTAGATGTTATACTTTTTTTAGTTATGGATTTTGAAAGCCTTTTCACATTCAATTTAAAGTAAGTTAGGAGGTATCAACCTGCGTCAAGTAAAAAAGAAAAAAGAAACACTGATACACACCACAAAATAGTGTGTTTTTATTACATTAAACCCTACCAAAGTTGACTCTTGCTATTCATTACACGTGTAACATAAAAATGGTGAAAAATCGCATAATGAAAAGGAACGAGCCATTAGTGAAAATTTTCATCTGTCATACCAGTTGATTAACTATATACAACACCAAATTATACGATTAATTTTTCGTAATAAAATTAGTAGAATTTCCGCGCAACAAAAAATGACATAAAACGAAGTTTTACCTCTTAATGCATGTGAACAATGATGCAAAATTTTGGTGTGTTATGTAGATAACAAATTGTAAAGAAGAAGCTTGATATGCAAAATCGTGGGGTACTAATAAAGAGAAAAAAATAGATAAAAAGTGTGAATTCTGAGTCAAATATACTCAAAAAGTTTTATATATTCCATGGAGGCAAGAAGAGAAGGAATTGAATTCGAATGTGGTTTCTTTTGGAAAGGGCTTAAGATAAGATGAATTCTTTCCTAATTTGAAGTGATATATAAATAATTTTAAATGACAATAACATAAGTCATCTTCATTGTGATCTGAATGTCAAAATATCAATCCAATCTTGGAGATTATGTTCAATGAAGGGAATCAAATGGAATCTTTGTCTTTTTTGCCATTCTTCTCATTCATTGGATTTGATGCCTTAACCATTTCATTTATTCTCCACCATTTTTGACCCTATGAGTTTTTTCAAATCATTCATCTATAATACTAATTAAAATAGGTATAATCTGTTAGGTTTAAAGAGGTCTCTCAAGGAGTGAGTCCCTTCAACAGAAGCATTTTCAATCATAGGGTAAGACTTAAGTCTAACCACATAAGGCATTGACACCACTTTCAGTTCAAAATCCACTACAAGAAAAAATAGTTTTAGTGATATACATATTCATCACTAAAGGTTATAAATATGTTACAATTAATACTTTGTGACAAAAATTAAATTGTCACTAGAAATCTTGTCACTATTGTATTTGTGACAATATTTTCAAATGTCACAAAAATTAGGTTTTATTGTGACAAAAATAATTGTCACTTTTAA
>Ga0214542_1003327_pt1 | contig 32925 bp, 15 predicted proteins | sample CNSS1metaG_FD_160096 | JGI IMG/M metagenome (GOLD analysis project Ga0214542, IMG submission 160096) | Root nodule microbial communities from cowpea collected in UCLA plant growth center, Los Angeles, California, USA - CNSS1 | ecosystem: Host-associated > Plants > Roots > Nodule | place: USA...
ATTACCTTAAATTGAGAGTATAAACATTCTCATGTGAAAGGAAAATATATAATAAATAAAAATATTAAAAAATAATAGAAATATTCAAATGTGAGGCATAATTTTTTTTTAATTAACATTCATCATTTTAACATTATTACATAAAGGTTATGATAAGATAAAATATATATTGGAGATGCGAATGAGTTTCATGACAAACCAAATAATTAAAAGAAAAAAAAAAATATATATATATATATATATATATATATATATAAAAGGTTACTTAATTAATTGTGAATATTTTAATAATTTAAACGAAAATGGAGATATGGCGGGGACGGGTATTATGGCAGGGATATGTATATCCCCATACCCAACTGAAAAAGTCGGAGATTCCCCATACCCATACCCAGTCAATGCGGGGATTCCCCGTCAAAACGGGAACGGGTTCGGATAATACCCACGGGGACGGGTTTATTTGCCATCTCTATTTATGGTTAGATGTAAAAAGTTTCATTTATGTTGGAGTTTAGGGGTCCGACATAAATGGGTCTTTTAATGTTTGACCACAAGTTTGATGTAAATAACATCAACATGTTAAGGTCTGATCCTTTGTTGTCAAATGTAAAAAGGTCTCATTTACATCGTAAGCCCTAGGGGGCTAACATAAATGAGCCTTTTTACATCTGTTCACAAGGGGTTTGACGTAAATGAATTTTTAAAATATTGCGTACAACTTTTCTTTCTCACTTATTTTCCTTGAAAACCAACGCACCTGACTTCTGTCTTCTCCAACAATGACCCTGCGTGTGGTGGAGGTTCCATTGGTGACCAAAATAACACTTTTGTTCCTCTTTTATGGATGCTTTTTTGTTGGAGCAGTTCTTTATCCAATTGTATTTGTGTTTTGCATTGAGGTTTTTTTATTATCGATAATAACAAATATATTAAAAGGGACAATTGGGTTGTCCCAACATATATACATATAATTGAAAAAAAAAATTGTCATAATTTGTTAACACGTGTACATTGTAAATTTGTGCATAAATTTGATAAAATGTTGGATTGGAACATTTTGTATTGTTCTTCGAAAATGTTGGATTGTAGACTTCTTATTTATTTATTTTTATTCTGGAATGATTTATGTATGGGAAATGAACAATTAAAGATATATTTTGTTTTGGAAAATTTTCTTTATTACAAAATTTGGTTTCAAAATTTGGTTTCGTGCAAAAACAAAAACAAATTTAAAAAGAAAAACAAGGAAATTTAAGTTTGTTGTAAAATTTAAGTTTGTTTGTGATTACAACAAACTTAAATTTGTTGTTTTTTTATTATTTAGAAATCTATTAAGATTTAAGTTTGTTGGTCAACAATAAACTTAAAATTTAACTTTGTCAAATCTAATTCTATTCTAAAACAGACTTTAAAATGCTTAAAATAGCATACTTAAAAATACTATCTTGCTATAGTGTACAAAGAGATAAAATTAAACACTTAAATACCACCATATTAGGCTTGCTAACTTAAATATATACTTACACCAACCTTTCTCTTTTCCTATGTCCTTTGTTGTGTATTACAAGTTGAGGTTAGTTGTTTAAACCTTTACTTTGTTCACATTGAAATTGTGATTATTTTTGGAGAATTCAATAATGTCTACTTTTGTTGTTAATGGGTTTCTTGTGGGGGTTGTGGGTGTTTTATGATAATTGATCCAATTGCATTTGGGTTTTTGTGGGTCAAGTTTGTCATTGAGGTATCTGCTTTATATTTTCATGATTATCTTTAAGATCTTAATCATGTAAATGTATGAATATCTCCATTGTGATTCTCCATCATTTTTTAAATTGTTGTCATTTGTGTTTCATATATATAGAACAAAGTCATTAGAATTGATATCTTTCTGTATTTTAGATTTTTCTCTTAAAAGACAAAATCAAATCCTTTTTAAAAAACACAAAAAAAAAAAAATCTTTTCTAAATACGTTGTAGCATCTTAAATACTTTATTTAATTAAAATTCTTACCCGATCATGAAAATAAAACTCTTTTCTATAACTTGCCACCACCATAAATTTATACTATAGCATAGAGAAATTATCGATGTTTTAACAATCCCTTTAAATCTTTTCAATTTACCAAGGCATTACTATGGTGATCCTATTATAGTCTTAGTGAAGGAATGATTTTAGAAACAAGGTGATAGTATGAATTTAATACTTAATACAGTATAACTATTTATTTTCTTTATTATATAAAATTAAATAAATAAATAAAGAAAATAAAAAATCAAACACGCCTTTAGTCTTCCCCTTCATCATCATCATCCTCATTTTCATATTCTAAAAATATAAAGAACTAGTGAGTGACAGATATTACTATACCTGTATGAACACATGCACATTAATTAACACATGCTTTTGAACTGGATTTGAACTTAAGGTAGCAAATTTTCTCAATTAATTAAATGAAACGCGTAACCATATTCATTTTCTATATATCACGGATCCCTCCAAAAAAGAAAAAAAAAATTAATTTTCAAGAATCAAATAAATATCTTTAACCATCAACTTGAATCCACATGAGTACACTTATATGGACTTAAAAACACAGTTAAGAAAGACTTTGCAATACTTTAATAATTGAGCCTTGCGAACTGCATTAGTTAAAAGCCGTTTTCCACGTGTATGGCATCCAACTAGTTAATTACCCAAACCGTACTTCACAACAACCAACAACAATTAATAACACAAAAATTTACAAGGAAAACAGAAGAAACCACCCCTGTATGTTATTTATACGATGATACATAAAATGTAATGTCTGACAAGTCTATTGAACATGTGTAAAGTATAACATTCCTTGTTTTTCTTCAACTTACTCTTATCTTCAAGTTGAAAAATCAAGTGTGGCTTATCAATTTTTTAAAGAGATTTTCTACGACCCAATTGGTGTGACAAGCTAGAGCTAAAGCTAGCTACCATTTTGGCCACTTCTAGGACCAAACGAAGTCCCTATAGGATGAGTAGCAGTGTGGCTCTCTTTATTCATGAGAGATGTTATGGCTGCAGCAACAGCAACCCTAAACTTAGGATCTGAGGCAATTGCAGACACATTCTCATCAAGTGGCTTGCTTTCTTCTCCTTTCCACATTCTATGATCATGAATAATGTCCACTGGTCTAGGCTTGTGAAAATTGTTGTTCATTGTGATTGCACCACCACCTTGGTATTTGTTTTGCATCCAAGAAAAGCGTGTGTCAGTTGTGGTATTGGAGGAGCTACCGGTTGAAAAACGTAGTGGTTCACTGAGGTTGCTTGTGAGATCAAGAACAACCCCTTTGGATGGATCACTGGGGTTTATGCTCCTGAAATTTGAAGCCGAGTTTAATGGGTGGAAGGTGTTGTAAGGAAGAGGTGCTTGAGTGAAACTAGAAGTGCCATCTGAAATAGGGTTGCTTGAATCTAGCAACATGAAGGAAGCTGCTGCAGAAGCTGTAGAAGCCATGGCAGTTGCACCCACAGGGAGTGGATGGTTATGTGTCCCTTCGTAGGTTGTAATAAGAATCGACATGTCATCGATGCATCTTTGTACCTACACATACAAATTTAACAAACACAAGATATCAAAATACTCGAAACCTTCACAAAACAAAAAGGACAAGGCTTCAACTTAATTGAAACATATGCTTAAATTAACCCTAACAAGGCATCTACACAGAATGTGTTTTTTTTCTTGAAAAGTGTGAAACTTTAATGTCAAAAACGTTATTGTGCAAGTGTATAAACAGTTGAGAATTATTACCTGTTTCCTAACGGGGCAGCCTGGGGCTACAGTGCAACGATAATAGGCTCTTGGACATGGATTTCCCTTTGCAATTTTCTGTCCATATTTTCTCCATTGGCACCCATCATTCATCTGTCACAACATTGAAATGATTAATTAGTTCAATGTGAATCCAATCATATAAACAATGATGGTATATATCAAGAAAACTTATGAACACATAGATTTTGAACTCACTGTGGCAGATTCACATCTTGCTCTAACCGAAACCCTAGCCTTTCTGTTTGGAGGGGAGATAGCATGGGTAGTGATACCAGGTAACTCATGTGTCCGCTGTAGTTTGTTCTGCACTGATACAAAACTTGCCAATTGCAGATCTTTTCTCTCTTCCTTATTGTTTCCCACATCACTTTCTTTCTGACTCGTGCTTGGTTGCAACCTTAATGATAAACCCAATTCACTCTCGCTTAAACTGTCATCATCAGTGTTTGGAGGAGATGGAGCACTTTGAATTTTTTTGTTCACGATCTCAAGAATTCTCGATGGTCCTTCACCGCTGGTGGTGGCAATGTCTTGAAGGGAGAGAGAAATTTCATGATCCTATAAAAATGGGATCTGTGTATTATTATATATAGAAAAAATATATATATAGATGGAAGTCAAAAGATGAATATAATAGGATTTACCTTTCTTTTATTGTTTTCCTGGATAGCTGAGAATTTCATCTGCAGATCATAATAGTCTTTCATTGTTTGTTCTACAACTTTCCTCAGAACTTTGTTTTCCTCTTTCATACTCTCCATCTCCATTTGTAGGACACTTAACTGGAGGAAAATACCATACCCTTTAACGTTCTAATTGAACAGGTCTACCATATGTATCATATATGGTGTTTATTCAAGCAATTAATAATCATCAAAAGAATTCTGCGTTTTCAAGAGTTACACACATGCATATGCATAAGAAAAACAATGATAGAAACAAGGGAATATATATAGAGAGAGAGAGAGAGAAAATAGTTAGTCAAAAGAGCTGTTAATTTACTCATTCAGCGTTATGGTTTTGGATCTGTTGTTGATAATGAAAATACAAGTAAGTACCTCTTTGGATTTTGTGTTATCTTGCAAAGATGTTTGAACCACTGATGCATCATCTTCTATTTCACCAGCTGCAGCTTCAGGGACTTCTTCCTTGTTATGATCCAGAATCTGTGCCATTTCTTCATCCTCGTTACACTCTTTGATTTGCTCATCAACTTCTGGTTTTTGTTCATCATCAGCGTCTATCTTCAAAGAGAGATCAATCTCCATGTTGGTGGGGTTTTGGGCTCTACCCATGAATTAGGAGAAGGTTGAGAGGTTCTGAAGAATCTCGTTCTTTGTCCTCTCTTACGATTTATATATAAAAGTATATACGCCACTTTTGAGGCACCAAAGTCAATTCCCTCGTCCCGAAGACGTTTCTTATATCTTGGACACACAAGGACGCATCTATGATTTGACTTTAGTTGGCTTCTTAATGAACCTCCAATTAAATTAATCACTCTATAAGCTTCTATGTTAAAATTTAATAAAAACAGGCAAGTGGGCACCCTACTATATTTGATAAGTGAACCCTCTCCCATTGCCAAAAAGACAAAAATAACCATTCATTGACCTTTTTAATTACCCTTTCTGTGATCAAGAATATCACTGAAAAAAAGGTGATCACATTGACATTATTACTAACATAGGCTTTATTTTTATCCTCTTAGACCACGTAATTAAGCCGCCTAACACCATGTTTAATTGATGCCAGCGTGCTAATAATAATACAAACCTTTTTTCATTACTAACACTAGGGCACACGCTAGGGCACGCACTATCATGAATTGCATGCTTCTCTTTTTATCTGTGCATGTTATTAGGGCATGACTCGCATGAAAACCAATGCCCTTTTACAGTGGAAAAGAGAAGCCATTTGTTGAACATTGAAGGGGGAACTCGTGCTGCATGTGCCTGCTAATGGCGAACAATTTGACGAGATTCATTCCACCTTTTTTATACAGTTGAAAAATACACAAAATATATATATTCTAAGCCTTAACATGCAGCTGATTAATTATAATATTTGAGTTAATGTTACATCATCTATTACCATGGAATATGAGCCCCGTACGAAATCCCATATGAAGGAAAAAAAACCTTGGGATCAGATCTTGATTTTGTCAACTCTAAAACCATATTTAACTTCCCTTACATCTCAACTCCTACTTTATACTTAGTTGTATATACTATATACTTTACTTCTATATACTACCTCCCACGTTATACTTTAATAATCAACAAACAAAAAAATTAAAAAATATCCATTTTTTCGCAGTAAACTCTTTCTGTAAGTAAACAGATTTATTTATTATATATACACTAATCTATTTATATACAAATTTGTTTATGATATTTGTTTGGACCTTCAACCACACACACACACACACTACCTCTTTATTTATTACATCATTCTATCGTGTCCCACACACTATTTTTCTTTCATCCAACTTTAACTAGAAAACGAACCTTCTCCCCTTCTTCTTGGCCAATTATCTGCATGTTGTGTACTGGGATTTGTTTCTCATTTATTTTTAAATGTTGTAGATCGATGACACCAGAATAATTATATATAGTTGTAGGCTGCAGAAGTTACAAAGAATTTAATTTAATGATGTTAAAGAATAAGGTATGTATATTGATTCGTATTTTCTTATTTATGAATAAAATATTATTAAAAGAGAGTAGAAAAGGTATTCCAACCCAAATACATTAGTCCAACAAGGTCAAATTTAACGAGATGCATAAAGATAAGTTACGTGATGAATACACCAAAACCAGAAAAAGAACATTGAACATGGTTTATCTTGACGTTAAACCATGTCGACAATTTAACCATTGAAATAAAAGGAAATACTTTTAAACACTATATTGTTTGCTATCCATTAATTACTCAACTAACTAAAAAGATGTTCAATTGTACATTACTTCTTTCTTCTTTAAAGAGAAAGAGAGAGAGAGAGAGAGAGAGAGAGAGAGAGGTTGATTTTTAATTGTTAAAAAAATGAAAGGCCAGGAAAATTCTCTTTGCCCACCCAATTTTCAGGCTTGTGAAAATATAGATCTATGTTTCCATTAAATAAAGTTTTCACACCCTTCTTGACTAGATGAATTTTAGCTTTCTCCATCTCCATCCTTGAGAAAAAAAAAAAGTTTTATTGACATTTGAATTTGAAATATAATACTCAATTTTATTCGTAACACATGTTTCTGTCAAAGTCGGATTTGTTCCCATGGATTCAACTATATATGTATATACTTCTCATGACTACACGTGGATCTATAATACACGCTCCATGGAGAAAAAGAGAGATGGGAAAAAATAAATTGAAGGGAGTGAGTGTGAAAGGATGAAAATATAAGAAAGAAAATGGAGAGTGAAAAAGATATTTTTCTTGTGTTTATCTTTTACTCCATGTTTCTATAATGAAAAACGTCACATTCAGCACATGAAATCAGATTGTTATTTGAATTAATTTTATATTGTTTGAAAGAGAAGGAAAAAAAAAAACATAAAAATAAAATGGAAAAATGGCACACGTGACATACAAACCTCACATAACACATATGTGGGTGATTGATGTTTTTAAGGAAAAAAAAAAGTGGGAAAGAGAGAAGGAAAGATAAACACGATGGTTCTTTGTGATATGACAGATGTCTTCAGTGCATGAAACGTATCCGAATATGCAAAGACAGGAAGATAAAGAAGGGATATTCTGTTACATTGAAGCACTACAAACACATGGAACACCATTCCATAATCTTGAAAAAATCAAGTATTCTCATTATTTTGCCCAATTTGTCTGAATTGTTTCTTTTGCTTTCCTACTCATTCAAAATTTGAGGTAATTTGAATTATAATTTCAATACGATGGAAATTGTATATTAATTAGAGGTAAATTAATTTTACAACATATAGATAAATATAAATATAATTTAATAAGTTAATTTTGTGAGATTGAATTAAAATTAAAATTTATAGAAAATTACTTATGTGAACATTATTTTTAGAATTTGTCATCATGGGAAAGAAGAGATTAAGAGTACTAGGATACACGATAGTTGCAATGATTCGTGGTGCAAAACACAGAAAATGTTTCAAGCTTGTTAATGTTGGAAAACTAATAAATAGTATAAATTTATTTGAAGTATTGCATAGTCATATATAACCTTCTTTATATCTTTGTAGTAATATATAAGCCTGCTTTTGTATTATTTTTTACATAATTGTTATCAATATTCTTTCTAACACATATTTCATTATAATAAAACTTACAAATCACCAGAGAACTTTAAATAAATTACATTATAATATTTTTCAATAAATTTTAACTAATAACAAACTTCCATCCTTCCTTCTTTTCTTTTGTATTATTACTATTATTGTTAATAACAAGTGTTGGTCTCTTAAAACAATAGTAGGAGGAAAACTCTAATCATCCAATTTTATTAATTAAAATATTTCTTTATTTACCGATTATTATAAATTTTTCTCATATTTCCTTTCATTTCTCATCATCTTTCTTTTAATCTAAACAATATAGTATCACTTCTTTTTCTCCTAAAATTCACTTTAATTTACTCTTCCAAACCTATTTTTAAATCCAAACACAAGCTAAGCTAAAAGAGAAATAATGAAGGAAGTTTTAAGAAGGGGGAAGTCAACATTTATGTAAAATATATTGATATTGACATGGTGAAAGAAAGCAACCAAAGGGATTGTTTTTTTTTTTTTTTCAAAGCTATTAATAATGAAAAAAAATTAAAAACTTAGTGGTGACTTTGATTTTAATTTGAACATAAGTAAATCTTAGTTATAAACACTGAATTTCAACGAATAGGTAAAAGTGAGTCGTGAAGAGAAATTTTTCAAGTTTGTGTATTTATTTTTGTTATTTTCAACTTTCTTTTGCCTTCATGCGTGGTTGGGACCATCCATGGACTCTTAAAATTAGTCTAAACATTGCCAAACTATCTTGACTTCTTTCGTTTATGGTTTTATTGCAAAACCTATTTGGGCCGCACCCAATAGGAGAACCCATACTCTTTTTTTTTCCATCACACACCCATAAGATGACTAATAATCAAAACGCTTTTATTAAATTATATTAATATTAACAAAGTATTTTATAGTTTTCATAATAAATAATATTAAATTTTGATAAATTGATAATTTTTTAAGTATTCTCATAAAATAAACGATCAAAACCTCAATGAAGCAATCTCGACTTTTATAAAAGTATCAAATCATCTCTACTATTAAAATGACCTTTTAATGGCATTCGTTCATCTAATACAAGATGTAATGTTCTAACACAAAACTTAACAAGAAGCCATCAACGATTGATTCACACTTTCCAATAAAACTTTTGAAATATGATTAGTGCTTTTAGTAAAAAAAAAATTAATATACAAATTTCTTTAAACAAAGCTGAATACAATAAAGACCTATCTCAACTAAAAAGGTTATCAACATTATTGTACACAAAGTTTTTAGTAGGGGTGGCAATGCGGGCCGGTCCGGTTTAGGCCCGATCCGCATAAGGCTCGCACAACACGGGTTGATCCGTCCCGCCCCGCATATTTTATGTGGACTGAAAACACTGGTCCGTCCTGTATACTCCTTGGTCTGCGGGCTTGCGGGCCGGTCCACGCGGACCGCGGCCTAGCCCGAGCGGGCCGCGAGCCTATGCGGATCGGGCCTGCGCGAGCCTGTGGGTTCAATACCCTGGCCTATCCCGCGTTTTTTTCGCGGGCTAGGCCCTAATTGCCATCCCTAATTTTTAGATTAAATTACTCTTTTGTTCATTTTATTTGTCAAGTAATGTCAATGTCAATTTAGTCCTCAAGTCTTTTTTTTTCTCTCAATTTGATCCTCATTTTCTTAAAAATTATTCAACTTGGTCCTTATTGTTAGTTTGACCAGATAGTGTTAAAGTCAACGCCACGTGTCAATTTATGGTTTTTTTGAATTTTTTATTTAATTTTTTACACTGTCACTTCACAGTTTTGTCACATGTCAAAATGATTCAATTTGGTCCTTATATTTGTTTTTAGTTTCAATTTAGTCCCAATTTTTGTAAAAATGAAGTAATATTGTTCCTCCTTAAATTAACACTCAATTTACTTTTTGTATAAATCTTATGATGATATTCTTACTAAAATTGACATTTTTATTAAATATTTGTAGAAATATTTTAAATTAACTTTAAATTTTGTACAAAACATTAAACTTTAATTTTTGTTTTGAACTTTAAATTTAGTTTCTAAACTTATGTGTGACAATTTATTTGATTTTCAATCTTCACTAAGTTTGTATAATTATACTTGATGTCTTTATATATGATGACAAAATTGTTAATTGTTGAAATTAAGTTTGGAGTTTAACTTTGTTTAATAATAAAACTAAAAAAAAAGCTTGTTTAAAAATATTTCTACGAATATTTAATAAAAATGTCAATTTTAGTAAGAATATCATTATTAGATTTATACAAAAAGTAGATTGAGTGTCAATTTAAGGAGAGATAATATTGCTTTACTTTTACAAAAAATAAGATTAAATTGAAACTAAAAACAAATATAGAGACCAAATTGAATAATTTTGACACGTGACACAACTGTGAAATGACACGTGTAAAAAATAAAAAATAAAAAATAAAAACTAAATTTTTTTAAAAAAATTTAAAAAAACCAGAAATTGACACATGTCATTGATTTTAACACCGTTTGGTCAAAATTAACGACAAAGACCAAATTGAATAATTTAAAAAAAAAAAAGAACCAAATTGAGACAACGAAAAATTGGAGGACCAATTTGACACTATTTAACAAGGAAAAAAAATAATTTAACCAAGTTTTTAACAACAATTAAAAACTAACCTTTAAAACTAAGGGAATTGTGTGGATGATCCTTAGTCACATGAGAAGTAATATGAAAGAATTTTAATATAAATTTTATTTAAAATCTTGGTTTTCTAAAAATTGATGAATTAATTAATTAATCCATTAAATAATTATGTGGATTGCAAATATTGTATAAGATGATTTTCTTTATAAATATTTATAATTGTTGTTTTGATTTTGGACTTACCTTTATTTTTATTGTTAGTAATTATCGCAATCATCTCTTAAATAAATTACTGTGTGGAGAATATTATATCGTAGATAGACAAGAATAGATTTTACAATTTAGAGTATATATTTTTAAGTTTTTGAAGAATTTTTGTATTGCGATGCATAGTAGGATCAACTCGTAAGATTTTCATTTTGAATCTGTTTAAATTTAAATAAGTTTAAACAACATACTTTCAATTGTATCTCAAAGTTAATAGTATTTTATATAGATATTTTGCATTTATTTTGGGAACATATTTTGAGTTTGATAAAGAAAATAACAATTAATTAATAAAAATAGTGGATGTTACATAAGAATTTTAATTTTTTTTATACACGTTTTTCTCTCCGTAAATTTTTATTGACTTAACACTGATTGTTATTGTTGGCCTTTCAGAAAGATATATCCGACTTGAAAAGAGTTGAGTTGTTATTGTTTTAATCTACTTAACAAATTCTAATGGATTTTCGACATTATAACTATTTTTTTATAATACTAAATGAAAAAAACTTTTGGTTAATTTTGATGTTTTACTTTAATGCATAGTTTTTTTTATTTATTAATATTAATAAAACATAAAACAATAAATTTTGATAAAAAAATCATAAAAATAATTATAACTAGCATAAACACATGCGCTAGCGCCTGTGTATATATTTTTTAAATATACCTGATATTATATTAGTAGGTGATAATATTATGATATTAATAAGTTGTTATATAAATTAAAATTATATCTATTAAAAATAAAGTGAAATATATCAGAACAGATGAAAGAATAATTATTGATAAATAAAGAAGAAGAGAAGAAGCAGAAATAGCCGAATTTATAAAAAAATTGTAAAAATCGGTCAATTTTTAAAAATTTAATAAATTATTATATTTAAAGGGTAAAATTGATATTTTGAAATGTGTACACAAAAAAGGGGAATTCCATTTATATATTGTTATAGATAAATATTAATTAAAAATACTTTTAATTGATATTGTTTTAAGATTAATGAAAATACCCATGTATATTTTTTGTTATGATAATAACAAATAATTATAATTATTTACATTATTATTATTATTATTATTTTATTATAAAAATAAATATGAATAATTTTTTATTTTATTCTAAATAATTATATTTATTTTGTAAACAATTTTAAAATTTAAAAAACAGTCACTTAAAAAGTAAAATTAATAAAATAACTATTTTAATTTAAAAAATATTTTAAAAATAAATTTAGAAAACATGAATAAATCTCTTTCATATATATATATATATATATATATATATAATCAGTTAATGTCTTTTACTATCAATAATGAAAAAAAAATATTCATTAAGTTAGTTGGAAAAATTTTACAAAATTTAGTTATGAATCTAACTAAAGATATTTTTAAATATGATTTAATATTAAAACACATTTTATATTTGACAGTAGTTAAAATATTCTTATTAAATTCATCAATTTTAAGTTATTTTATTCCATGAAACACTCAAACAGAAAAAACAATTTGATAGTTAAAACTTCATAAATTTAAATTACTTTATGAAAAAATAAAAAGTAAAATAATAAAATTGTTCATATTCATTTAAGTTCCTTAAAATGGTTAAGTTTCCAATTAATAATGCTTAAAATGCTTGAAGAAGTTGAATATAAACTCAACATCCAACTGCTTGATTAAATAAGTAGTTAAAAGATTGAATGATTGATTTGACTTGAGATAGGCTTAAAAGGCACGTGTTACAAAATGAGGAAGATACGTCATCAGAAAATTATGTGACTTCGTCACGAGATTATTATTTATAAAATATCTTTAAATTTACTATATAAAAGTGAATAATTTAATTTTTTTAATAACTGATTACGAAAGCTGTAGAATATTTTTAAAATTTTAAGGATTTATAAATTTATGTAACTATATTGCTAACTCTTATTTATTTGGGGTGGGATAAATATAAATTTACCAAAAAACATTAAGATTGGAAGTTTTCTTTATTTTTGAAGTTATACATCATTTTATATAATTTTAATATGATCTTAAATATACTATTTCATATGGATATAGATAGCGTTGAGTGTATGCACGTGGTTTCTTTATGCAAAATAATTAATGATGAGTGGTAAATTATATTTATATTTGATTTCTTTATATAATAGATAGATATGGAGAGAAAGAAGTAACTGGATAATTAAATAATTAGTGTAAAAATAAGATTTTAACTTGAATAAATATGTAACTCATAATAAATAAGTAGGCAGGGATGACAAATAAATCTGCTTCGGTAGATATTGTCTAAACTCGTTCTCATTTTGATAAAAATCTCTGCATTGACTAGGTATGAGTATGAAAATCTCCGAATTTTTTAATTGGATACAAAAAATCTCTTACTTTTTCAACTATGTATGAGGATGAATATGGGTATGGGATGTACATATCTCTCTCGTCCCCATCCCCATCCCCACCATATCCTCGTCCTCGTTTAAATTATTAAAATATTCATAGTCAATTAAGCAAACTTATATATATATATATATATATATATATATATATATATATATATATATATACACACACACATACACACACATTTTCTATTTTCTATTTCTTCTAATTGTTTGGTTTGCCATAAAATTCATTTGCATCTCCAATATATTTTTTATCTTATCATAATTTTTATGCAATTATGTTCAAATGATGTATGCCAATTAAATATTTTTTATGTCTCACATTTGAATATTTCTATTTATTTGGATATTTTTATTTATTGTATATTTTCTTTTCACATGAAAATGTTCAACACTTTCAATTTAAGTATTCAATAACATAACCTTTAATTTACTAAATAATATAACAAATTTATCTTTTTTACTCTATTATTATTTTATATTTTTTAATTTGAAGAACTATTTTGTTTCGCTAAAACAATTTTCATTATTTCTCAATTATTGACTATGTTGATATTTGAAAAGTTTTCTTAGATCTCTAAAGTATTTTTCATTTTATCATACTCTTAATTATATATTTGTTTCCTTTGTGTGATTTCATTCAATGGTCTATCAAATTGTTTCTAAGATACAAATTTGATAATTTCTTAATATTTTTATTTGTTTTTATTTTTATAATGTAAAATACTATTTTGATATATTTTATATAATTATCTTTTATTTTTTTTAACTCATTATCATACTATGATTTTGTCCCTATAATTGTTTAAATAAATTTTATTTACTATAATATAAAATTTTAATGTATTTTCCATATATTTCTTTTTATTACCATCCAACATATATTGTAGTTCAAAAGATACAATATCTATGTTAAAAATTATTATTATTAGTTTAATATTTGTTTTTTGTGTTATTTGGATCAAGTGATTTATTATAACTTTTATTAGTATATAAAAAAAGATTCATTAGAATTTAAAAAATTGAAGTAAGCATGCATTTAACATATATTTTATTCTGAATATTTGTTTTTCTTTTATATATTTTGTCAACTACAATTCATTAATGTTTGCAAATTTAATAGATGTTTTGGTTCTCATGAAATTTTATTTGGTATTTTAAGTTGAAATATATACAATTATAATATAATTTCTTTATAAATATTTGATATTGAAGAAACAACCCTTCTCTTAATATTAACTATTTGATAATATTATGTTTTTTTTGCTGTAATTTTTTATTATTTTATAAAAATTAATTAATTAATATTGAAACAATAAGAAAGTTGGTACGAGTATGAGTACGAGTATATACCCGTTACCTGGTAGGGATGGAGATGAGATCAAAGTTTGGTACCCGTTGGGTTTGGGTATGGAGATGAAGATGAATTTTTTGATGGGGATGAGTATGGAATAGCGAAACTCGTTCCCGTCCCGCCCCGTTGTCATCCCTACTAAAGAGTCACATCTTTTTATACAAATTCATTTATCTTTATATCCTACTTAATTTAAAGAAATTTAATTAATTAATTTAATTCAAGAAGTGTCCATATATTCCTAGATAGAATATATAACTTCTAGGTTTTTTAAATATTTTTCTTTTGAAGTTTATACTTTTTAATCAAATCAATTTCAAATTTATGTATGGTTAACGTTTTGTTTGTGTGTTTTTTTATTAAAAAAATATTTAGACATTATTGAAAATATATACATATTTTTTGCCAATTTTTTTTTGAATTTTTTTTTAGGAAACACTTACAAATTTTGTTATGAATAATAGTTTGTAAGAATTTGGTACCAATTCTTTTTGCAAAAGATTTTGTACAAAAGATTTTTCGCACAAAATTTTGTAAGAAATACTTTCAAATTTTATAATTTTGTAAGAAATAGTTACTGAATAAGGAATACTTGCCAATTAAAATTCATAGGAAAAATAACAAAAAAAGTATTTTTTTACAAAATCTTATAAAAGAATTTGTAGGAAAAATTCAACGAAATGTTAAAAATTGTAGTAGTGAGAGAATGAGGAAAGAAATAATAACTAATTTTAATTTATAATTAAGTTTTAAGAAAAATGATTAATAGATTTAAAAAGTCAATGTTTTACAAAAATATAAATAGTAGACTTTGTAAACATACAAAGGATAAAGCATGTGCAAAAATATTGAGACTCTTTAAAAATATAAAGGATATGCAAAAATATGTATAGTAAAGTACAAATCAATGTATAAACAAACTTGTCTAATATATTGTTAGACTTGTCTAATGAGTGCATGACAAACTTGTCTAATATGTGTTGTTAGGCTAGTCTAATTGATATATGTACACACTCGAATAATATTTGTTATACTCATTTAATCACTATATATGGACAAACTTGTTTAATGACTATTGCAAGACTCGTCTAATTAAAGAATGGATAGAGCGCTCTAATGTGTATGAATAAACTTATCTAAATATGTGTATGGATATACTCCTATAGCGTATATATTTAGACTCGTCTAATGTGTATTACAAGACTCGTTTGATCAATGTACGAACATACTCGTCTAATGTGTACTCTAATACTAGTATAATATGTTTGCAATACTCATCGAATTATTATATAGACAGACTCGTCTAACGTGTATTGTTAGACCTGTGTAATGTTTTTCGCTATACTTATATAATAAGTGTATGAATAAACTCATCTAATGTAAATTTCTAGATTCATCTAATTAGGAATGAATAGACTTGTCTAATGTGTATTAATAGTTTCGTCTAATTTGTGTGTGAAAAGACTGGTCTAATGTATATTGCTAGAGTCGTCTAATTAATATACGAATGACTCATCTGATGTGTATTGCTAGACTCATCTAATCAATATATCAACAAAATCATCTAATGTTTTCATATTACTCATCTAATCATTGTATGAAATGACTTCTCTAATATCTTTTGTTGTAGTCATCTAATCAACGTATGAAATGACTTGTTTAATATTTTGTTATAATAACGTTTGGAATAAGGGGTGTCAAAGTGAGTCAACCTGAATCACACAGGTTGGCTTATTATGGGTTGGGCTAGGGCCAGCTCAACTTGACTCACTTTTTTGGTGAGTCAGAAATTTTATAACTTGCTAGACCCACCATAGGTTGGTGGGTTGGTTCACTTACAAACGTTTTTTTTTTTGCAATTTATTTTATATATTTATTGCATTATAATAATAGTGAATTGACTTAATTTATTTCTTATAATAGTGGAATCAAAGTATTCACCTAATTCTCGAAATATTATTATAAATATAATAGTTAAAGATTAAAGTATCAATGTATATAACATGATAAACAAATTAATTCAATATTCAAACTATTCAAATATTATTAGCAACGTTCTAGCATTTAAAAATATGAAATTGTGAACCTATATAATTAGAATTACTAAATAATTATAAAAAAAAATTGAAAAAATTTGTAAAAAAATGTTGGTGGGTTAAGTGGCTTAACCTACCTTCAACCTGTTTAACTTATAGGTTAAGTGAGCCAGACTCAATTCAACACACTTTTGAAAAAATTGAATTTTTCCCAACTTAACCCGACTTGAACCCGTGGTGAGCCGGGTTGGCTCACGAGTTGGAACCCATTTTGACATCTCTATTTGGAATGACTTGTCTAATATTTTTTGTTATGCATGTCTAGTTAGTGTATGTGTAGTCTCGTCTAATGTATATTGCTAGACTTGTGTAATTTTTTTGTTATATTCGTCTAATCAATGTATGGAAAGGCTTGTCTGATGTGTATTTTTTGACTTGTCTAATCAATATATCAACAAACTCGTCTAATATTAAACTTGTCTAATCAGTATGGGGACACACTCGTATAATGTGTATTGCTAGACTCATTTAATTAGTGTATATTCAGACTCATGTAATGTGTATTGTAAGACTCATCTAATTAGTGAATGAGCAAACTCGTCTAATTGGTTTATGGACAAACTTGTCTAATGTATGCTACTAGACTTGTCTAATTAGTGTATAAACATACTCATATAATATTTGTTGCTAAGCTCGTTTAATTAGTGTATAAATAAAGTCTCATATAATCAATTAATGGACAAACTTGCCTAATGTGTATTAATAGACTCATATAATCAGTGTATGGACATATTTGTGCAATGTATATTGTCAAGCTTGCCTTATCAACATATGGATAGACTCGTCTAGTGTTGCTAGACTCGTCTCATTAGTGTATGGACAAACTCGTCTAATAGGTATTTTTAAACTCGTTTAGTCAATGTGTGAAATTATTTGTCTCTTATTTTTTCCTATATTTGTCTAATGATTGTGTGGACAAATTCATCTAATGTATATTGTTAAACTTGTCTAATCAATGCATCGACAAATTTATTTAATATTTTTTGTTATACTTGTCTAATCATTGTATTCGTAAACTCGTATAATCAATATATAAAATGACTCGTTTAATATTTTTTGTTATACTTATATAACTAATGTACGAGCATACTCATTTACTATATATTATTATACTAGTCTAATTATTTGTTAAGTTTGTTGTCAGACTTGTCTAATCAATATACGTCTAATCTATATTTTTAGACTCATTAATAACAATATAATACATTAGTTATATATTTTAAAATAATTAGTTTTTTAGTTTTTACCTCATTTTGATCTTACTAAAATCTTAAGCTTTAAATTTTCAAATTGAAAATAGAAAAAAGTGAATTCAAATAATATAAACAAAATTTATTATATTAAGAAGTGTGGTTTCTTTTATTACAAATATATAATTTAAAAATAAATTATTAACCACAATATTTTAATTTATTCTATCACAAATATAATTATTTAAATCCATATACCAATTTCTACGTACATATTATTAATCCTTATTTATTTAAGTTGGGATAAATATAAATTCACCCAAAAGAAAATAAGATTGGATATATCAGTCTCTTCAAAATTTTGTATAACTAAATAATGTATACAACGTATTTGATCGATTCAATAATTTAAATTTTTGAGGTTTTATATAATTTTAATATGATCTTAAATATACTGTTTCATATGGATATAGAGAGCGTTGACTGTAAGCACATGGTTTCTGCAGCATGATTAATGATGAATGGTAAATTATATTTACATTTGATTTTTTTTTTATAATAAATAGAGATGGAAGAAAGAAAGTAACTGTATAATTAAATTAAATAATTACTATAAAAATAAGATTTTCACAATATTGAATAAATAATGTAACTCATAATAAATAAGGACTCGCATTTTTCATGCAAATTCATTTAGACCCTACCTAATTTAAAGATAAATAATTAGTTAATTTAATTCAAGAAGTGTCCATATATTCCTAGATACAATATATAATTTCTAGGTTTTTAAAATACTTTTCTTTTGAAGTTTATACCTTTTTAATAGAATATGTGTAAGCAACCCTAACCTAAATCAATTCAAGATCAGAATCGAGTTTAGGGTTTCAAAAGAAAAGAACAGGCAAATAGACAGGAAAAAACAAAATCAACTAATTTCTTGCCCTTTTTCTATTTCTAATGATAATGAAGTATGGTGAACCATTTTATTGTCCTCCTACTAGCTACTAGTTCTATTCTCCAACTAAAACCTGTAGCAGAGTTTGTATCTTTAACAAATAACAGTAAAAATTAGAAAAACTTCTAATTTGTAAACATAATTTACTTGTTGAGTTCCACCTAATCCTCCAGTAATGGAATCAAGTAGCAGTACATGTTGCAGAATAATTGGTCATGGCTGTAACTTCATGTGCTGCAAGAGGAAACAAATGCACAGATCATAAGAAAATTATTGTAAATTAATTACAGCAAAGAAACAGTTCCAGAAGAATAATAACCTTTTGATTGAAGTCTTGTATCTCCTCTTCAGTGAGGCCTTCATCATCTCCAACACTTTCCTGCCACCCAAGTGAACGTAAAAATGCCATCTCTTCCTCTTCTGTAAAATGAAATGGATTGCTGATATGCTGATTCTCTCCACTGCTTGAAGGTTTCAGAGGTTCATTGGCAGCATTGTCATTCACTGTAATCATGGAGCTGGAGTCACTCACCATGTTCAGAGAAGAGGAATCCACTGAAGAAGCTTCTCTAGGTTTCAGAATGGGACAACTAGAGACATTTGTTGTGCTGGCTTCAGACTTCTCCGAGGAACAAGACATGTCAGAAGAAGGGTTTTCCAAGGAACTCTTCCTTGAAAGATTCTTGAAGAAATCATTCCTGCTCTGGGTAGGAAAAGTTGTTTTCTTCTCCAATGTTATCCATGAAGAAGGGGTTGAATTGTTGTTACCTAAGCTTCTAGAGGCAGCAGCTATAGAAGTGGATCTAGTAACTGGGGTGGCCAATGATCTACTATTGGAACTTAAGTTGTCCTTTACTACTGAAGAGACACCATTCAACTCTCTTGAAGCACTGAAATTATGGGAATTAACAGAACTAATTTTCTGCATATCTGAGTTTGGATGAGCACCCTGCAATGAATGACCGGACCGCCGCGAGTAGAAGGGATACTGGTGTCGCCCTGTCTTGGCCTTTGATTTTTCCAAAGAGCTAGCCGCCTTCACCATATTCATATTCCAAAGTTAGTAATATATCAAACACTTTCAACAATCGTTAACTGCTAAATTTTCTTACAGTTATTGAACTTAAATAACAAAGCAAGCCACAAATTCAGTCCAAGAAAGTTTGCACCGCTCAATGGTTTTATATGTTTTGGTACAAGACTCCAAGTTATTTATTGTTTACTTCTAAGGAATGAGCATCAATGCACCAAGTATAGCAGAGATTAGATAACAATGCTGAGATAAAAAGTTCTTTAGCAGAGGTGAGAGTCCTCAATCAAGCATAATATAAGAGGAATTCAACTGCTATAGATTGGTCATGTACACAAGAACAAATTGGAAAAAATGATACAATCCAAATCAGAAAATATAAAAACCTTAAATGTTTCAGAAGTGAAACAGAAAAGATGCCTTTATAACCAATGTTTACGAGAAAATAACTAAATTTGGCTATATAACTCCTTATTTCCTGTAAAGCCTTATACTAAAAATCTGTAACATACAATCCCGGTCACTCTCTTGCCAAAATATTTGAAAGGGAGACTAATGAAATTTTCTCACTGCCTCCAGGCCTAAATAATTTATAGCACAACAAACCTACAAGTGCTCCCAAATGGGAGATTGGACCACGGACTGTGGTTTTCCTTTATGCATTGCAGCAGTTCAAACTCTAATCAATACCTAAAATGCCTTTATTTCTAGTAAGGCATATGGCAGTAAATTGAGTGAAATAAAACTTAACTAAAATCAATCAAAAGTATATACCACAAATAGATGCTTATGTCTTCAACACTTCCAAAATACTTCATTGATTAGAACATAGACAATAAAGTTGGAAGAAAACATATTTTACATGTAAAATGTTTCTGGTTTAGCAGATTCTCAGGTGGAACATCAATCACAGTGCAACATATAACAGTACCATGAAGTTTTCTATTGTGCATAAAACCCATAAATTGTACTATGAAAAAAGTCAATAATGCTTTCATAACTAAATTATTTTAAGAAAAAAGAAGCAGAAGAAACACTTACCAGGGATCTAGGTGTGGATGGTGTCACTGGGATTAATAACCTAGATTGCTTGAGGGCCAACTCTTCAAGCTTTTGAGTACTAGCAGATACCTGTATGGAAAATATACCATAAGAGCACTAAACACATTTCAGCAAATGCAAAACTTAAAATAGAGTTCAACATGAGACATACTTTGGATGGTGAATAAGAGTGATGTGGACTTTGAGCCAATGTCTCAGCCATACTGAGGCCCATAGAAGATGTGCTTGAAGAAATATTAGACTGATGCATCATCATAGCCTTGCTTCTGATTCCAACTGATGCTGAGGTCAGGCCGTCATTGTCAATATCTTTCTCCCCATCCATATCAGTCCAGCTTCTCTCAGAACTACTATATGACCTTGAGAGGCTAGGATTCCGTTGACGACTGGTATAAGTCATATGATCTGACACAAGAAGGATATTTGTCACTATTAGAACTGTTTATGGATGTTTAGAATATTTACTTAATATGTTATTTTATTTAAATTACTTTTAAGAAATATTTCGGTTTTAGAATATCTTTTCTACGAAGATAGGAGAATATTTTAGTTATTATTTAGATTCAGGAAATCTATTGTAAATATTTCGTATTTTGTCAAATTTTTGCTCTATAAACAGAGTAGATAATCTCTTATATTTTCAGAAACCCTAAAAATTCAACAATTTCAGTTATGCAGTATCACGGATGACAGTATCTTCTCACGCACAATATGTGGGGACTAAATATCATACATGGTGAACCAAAGTACAAGATTTCACATTTTATGTGTTGGTGGAAAAGAATAAATGTTCCTGATAGGAAAATTTGTTGACAATACAGAGAATTTCCCTGTCAAGCATTCAAACATGCTATTAAGTATTATGGGGTATTCAGCACTAAGCATAAACAATTACCAGAGTATGGTGATGTGAATTGGTTGTTTGTATCAGTCACTCTACTGTCATTTCCACTGCTTTTCAACCATTGCGGTGCCAATGAATGATCACCTCCTCCCATTCTTCATATCAAATACATCAATCTTCTCCAGGATCTAACTAATTTGTGCTTCACTTTAAATGTCTAAATTATCAGACAATTCCTCTCACACATCCCTAATTACAATCCAATTCATATCATCAATGCTAAAATAACTAACTTCTCAGTCTTTCTTCAAATTCCCAAATTGCAAATGATCAAAAGTGATGTTATGCACACTGTAATAAAAACCTGTTCACTCTTTCTCAATGTACAAATGTACAAAAATTCACTGTACGCTTGGTAATGATGAGGAAACTTCAATGGGAAACAATATCTGCATTTAACCCCTCAGCGCCCTCAAACAATAAAGGGTTGATTTCAGTCTCAAGTTCTTCTCACAGGAAGCAATTTGCTTCGTCAAAAAAGGGACAACGGAATGAATATTTCAGAATCAAAGACACGGAATACAACAAAAAATTATATTATATTACACGAATTCCCTGATCTATGTAACCACTAACCTAGTGTCTAATCCAATTAGTCATAAATTGAACCACAAAAACACCTTCAGACAATCTGCTTAAATTTAATAAACCCTCCAATAACCCAGAGAGAATAATAGGAAGGCGCAGCAAGCCAGGTATATAAGGTAGAAAAACTGAAGGATTAAAAGGGAAAAAATGACTAAAGAATCAAACAAGTGAGAAACACAAGTCAAACATCCTCAGCCATATGCTAAAACTAAGCACCACCCAGTGACTGAAATTGAGGAATTAGACGAAAGAAGGGACAGGGGGTACATTGTAGGGAGGTTATAAGACGATTAAACCGATAAAGGTAGAGACTTTGGGTGGCAAAGAGTGAAGAGGCGAAAAGGGGTTCACGCAGAGGAGCAGAAAGAGGAAGAGGGTGTGATTGCTTGGAGAAGAGGGCAAGGGTTTAATCGAAAAAAGAAGCGAACTTGCGCAGTGGGGTTCTGAAAAGAATTAAAGGGCGGTGTTGAATTTGGTTTGGCGTTTCATGTGGTGTGCTTCTGCTTCACCCACCAGTCACCACTGCCACCTTGTCTTGTGTTGTACCAATGTAAAGGTTTGGTTGGCTTGTGCCTCAAGTATTTGTTTGGTTTAGGTATTTATGTTTACCTTCTTTGCTGAAAAGATAAGTCCTCACTAATTAATACACTTAGTTTATATCATAGTCTATCTAAGCATGCATGATTGCTGTCCAACAAGATATTCATAAATAAAAAGGTTTAATTAATACATGCACTAAATAATATAAGCTACATAATTAATTTTAACATTAATTAAAGGAATTAATGTCATTTAATTTCATTATTATTATATTTAAAGATAAATTATTTCCTGAAGTTGATTCAAAAGGAAAATATTAAAATAAAACCTCAATTGATTCAAAAAAAATTACTCTCTCATTACTCTTTTTCTTAGATTAATCATCCACTTACAAAAAAATCATTAAATACAACCAATTTTATAGATAAAAATAATTAATCAATATTTATACTTATATATAAAGTATTCTTCTTTTTTATGTTCATAGTTTTTTTCCGATTTTACCTTTAAATAATTTATTTAAATTAAAATAATTATTTTATCAATATTATCTTTTAAGTGGTGGTTTGTTTAAATTTAATCACCTTTTCGATTTAATCGTTTTAAACTTTAAAAAATTTAATTAAAAAATTACCTATACAAAATATAAAGACCAGTTACAATAAAATTATAAAGGTTTAATTATTTGTATGGTATCCACTTTGGTAGAGGTGTGTTAATCTGGTACCTGCCTTCAAAAAGATGTTAATTGCATTCTAACTTTTGAAAAAGTACTTCAATTATGTCTATTTCAGACGGAGTTAACTAACGCTGTTAACGACGTGCCACGTGTCAGTCTGTGATTTTTTTAATTTTTTAAATTTTTTTAAAATTATTTGAAAAAAATCTAAATGCCACGTGTCAGGTCCATGTGTGTGACACGTGGCATTGTTAGTGCCACGTGGCATCTTAATGCCACTTGTTAGTGTCATTATCAGATGTCATTGTCTTGATTTCGATTTATTTCCCATATATGTATCAATGATTCAATTTAGTCCTTATTTATGTGTCTCTGATTCAATTTTGACCCAGTTTTTTTTAATAATTAAAATTCATTTTTTATAAAATTAAAAGTAATTAAGTATAAAATTTTCACAAAAATTAAGTATTTGATATTTATATTAAAATTTAGTGGTAAAATTCATTTTATTAAGTCATTTTTAAAAAAAAAATTAGTGTAACATTCATACGAATAAAAATTTTGGTTTAAAATTAGTAAGAGACAATATTGTTCGATTTTGAAAAATTAAAATTAACAAAACATGAGTACTTAATCAAAAAATAATTAACAAAGTAATATGTTAAAAAGTTGTTTTTAATAAAAACATATTAGTATAAAATTTATACAAATAATAAATTTGGTCTGAAATTGAGAGAAACAATATAAATATTAGTACTTAATTTTGTAAAAATATTTATACTTAATTAATTTTAATCTTATAAAAAATGGATTACAAAAATATTTTAATTATTAAAAAAAATTAGGACAAAATTGAATGAGATACACATAAATAGGTACTAAATTGAATCAAAAAGACATATATGGGAATTAAATCGAAATCAACACAATGACATATGATAATGACATGACACGTGGCATTGCAATGTCACGTGACACTGACAATGCCACGTGTCACACACAGGGACCTAACACGTGACATTTTTTTTCTTCAAAAAATTAAAAAAAAATTAAAAAAAAATAACTCCGTCTGAAAGGGACCTAATTGGAACACTTTTTCAAATGTTGAGATGCAATTGATACTTTTTTAAAAGCGGGTACCATATTGACACACCTCTACCAAAGTGGGTACCATACGAGTAATTATACCAATTATAAATTATAATAATCACAATATTAATATAAAAAGAAGGGCTTAAATACCTTTTTCGTCCTCATTTTCGTAGTGTTTGTTGCGGATGATCCTCATTTTGACAGAATGTTTAAAATGGTCCTCATTTTTTACCGAATGTTTAAAATGATAATCATTTTTGCAATTCGTGTTTTATTTGATCCTTTTTCTGTGACGCCGTTTAAATCAGTAACGGAGCATTGTACAAGTGACAATGTTTGTATTACATTTGGGGTGTGTTACATGTACTGTACAGATGACTAATTAACGTTAACTTTTCAATTTGGAGGAAATTTTGTAATTAGGACTTGAGTTGGATTGTAGTCGCGCTCTTCATCGTTGGAGGCGATTTCTTCATCTTCGTCTTTATTGAGCTCGAATTTGCAGAGGAAGTAGCTAATACTTTTCATTTCATTGTTAGATTACAGTTGCGCTCTTCATTTCAATTTTCTAATTAATCATCATCAACGAGGTAAGTGGGTTTAGGGTTTTCTGGGTTATGTTTGCTCGTGGGTTAGGATTTTTGTAATTCTATTTTGGGGTTTGTTTGTGCTTGGATTGTTGTGATGTTCTGCATGGTTTCTAAATTACCACACTTGTACAGTACATGTAACACACTATCAATGCAACGTAATACAAACAGTGTCACTTGTACAGTGCTCCGTTACTGATTTAAACGGCGTCACAGAAAAGGACCAAATAAAACACGAATTGCGAAAATGAGGACCATTTTAAACATTCGATAAAAATGAGGACCATTTTAAACATTCTATCAAAATGAGGATCATCCGCAACAAACACTACAAAAATGAGAACGAAAAAGGTATTTAAGCCAAAAAGAAGTGAACACAAGTCTATATCTATATATGAAGAAGATTATTCTTTTTGTTGTTCATACTTGTTTTTCAATTTCACCTTTTAAATATTCTTTTAAATAATGATTATTCTATGAATATTATCTTTTAAGTGGTTGTTTGTTTAAATTTAGACATTTTCTTTGGTTTAACCACTTTTTAAACTTAACTATCTTTTTAATTAAAAAATTACCAACAAAATAAATAAAATCTACTTACAATAAAATTATAAAATCATTTAATTTTAATTTTATAATTATAATAATAACAATAATAATATTTTTATCATTTTTTATTAATATAAGAAAAAAGTGAACACATGTGTTAAAAATATATAATAAAAATATCAATTTGAATAAAAATATTTGCATAACATTTATATAAAAATTAATTTTTGTTTCAATTTGGTGAGGAAAGAAAGTGTACAATTTTTACAAAAATTGCGACTAAATTGAGAATGAGGAAATGACACCTGCCACATCACACTGTCATTGCCACATGACACAACATCAGCTTGACAGGTGTCAAATTTTTATTTAAAATAATAATAATAAAAAAAAATTAAAAAAAAAGTAAAAGAAATTTCAAAAAATTCAGGAACTGACATGTGACACCCTTTTAACGTTATTGTTGCACCATTAACATAAAGTTTTTTTATTGCATTAAATTGTCCAAAATAGTGATCAAATTGAGATAAAAAGAATAGACAGACCAAAGATGTTCAAATGATGTATGTCAATTAAATATTTTTTATGTCTCACATTTGAATATTTCTATTCTTTTTTAATATTTATATTTATTGTATATTTTTCTTTGAGATGAAAATGTTTAAGTGTCTCAATTTTTGATGTCACAATTTAAGTGTTTAATAGCATAAACCTTTCATTTACTAGGTAATATAAAAATCATATCTTCTTTACTCTATTATAATTAATTTTTGTTTCATTTGATTTTGTTTCGCTCAAAACAATTTTCATTATTTCTCAACTATTAACTGTGTTGATATTTGAAAAGTTTTCTTAGATCTCTAAGGTATTTTTCATCTTACCATATCCTTACTTATACATTTGTTTTTCTTAATGCGATTTCATTCAATAATCTCTCAAATTGTTTCTAAGACACACATTTGATATATTTTTGATATTTTTATTTGTTATTTATTTTTATCATGTAGGATACTATTTTGATTATTTTATATAATTATTTTTTATTTTTTATTTCATTGTCAATCATACTGTAATTTTGTCGCCATAATTGTATAAATAAAATTTATTTACTATAATATAAAAATTTAATGTAATTGCCATGAATATTTTTTATCACCATCCAACACAGATCGAAGTTCAAAAGATACAACATCTATTTTAAAATTTTATTATTATTAGTTTCATTTTTTTTTCTTTAGGTGATATTGATAAAGTGATGTATTATAATTTTTATTAGTGTATAAAAAAATAGATTTATTAGAATTTAAAAAATTGAACTAAACAAACATTTAAAATATATTTTAATTTGAATATTTGTTTTTCTTTTATATATTTTTTTTACATATTTTTAAAATTTTATCAACTAGGTTCCATTAATGTTTGCAAATTTAATAAATGTTTTAGATCTCATGAAATTTTATTTGGTATTCTAATTTGAAATGTATACAATTATAATTTATTTCTAAATATTTGATATCGAAGAAACAAACTTCATTTTAATATTGAATATTTGATAATATTATGTTTCCTTTACTGTAATTTTTTATTATTTTATAAAAATTAATTAATATTGAAACGGTAAGAGAACAAGTACGAGTATGAGTACTAGAATATACCCGTTACTCGGTGGAAATGTGGGATAGCGAAACCCCTTGTTGCCATCCCTAAATATGGGAAATATTTAATATAATTGGAAATATAAATAAATAAATAAATTTATTGTTACTCATATTTGTATGGACTCTTATTTTTGTTGGTAAATGTTATTTATAGGCAAGCACTTTTTAACTTTATTACATTTATTTTGTTTTAAATCAAATTTATTACAAATTATTATTTTATTTAATCAAATATAATACTATTTACCCCCTTCTATCTATAAATACTACCTATTTTCATAAGCATAGGACACAACAAACACATCAACACATAAAAGGTGTTTCCAATCTTCTACTCTATAATATTTTTTAAAATATTGGTGTTTCGATGTTCATAAGGTTTATGGATCTTTCTTTGTACTATATTGATATGACATGTTGTTGTATCTTGGGATAAAAGTGTATATAATGTTGTTTATGTCTTGTGCAGTGAGGGCGTTTTCTCTCTAGGGATAACGCTCTGCGTGCCTCAACCTAAGTTATTTCTATTCCTTTCTTCAATTATAATTGTATCATATTTTTTTTATTATTTGTTAGACTTGATGAATATTCTATTATCTATATATCTATGTTATTCTTATATAATTATTATCATTTATTTTTATTATTTTCCCAACATTCTTAGAGAGAAAAGTGTGTTATTTTAGTTTACTAATCATTATTCCTTTTATTGTAAAATTCAGAGATAATGTTATGTAATATATTTGTCATGGATATGATTAAGTCATTCTCAAATACATCTGAAAAATTTATGGGTAAAATTTATTTTTCTACTGGCAACAACAAATAAAATATGGTTATACTTTTTTGTGATATATAGAGCTACTAAGTAATATGTTATGATATTTTTGATAAATATATTTGATGTCATGGACATACTTTAAGTGTTTTGCCTAATAATATTTATAAAATATCTTATCATACTGAATTTTTTTTAAGTAAGGGGAAGCACTTAAATTGAAACAAGTTTGTTGAAATATTTTATGTAAATATTCTTGTGAAAAATAGTTGAGTTTGAAATGATTAATAATAAACCTATATTTTATCATAATCGTGAATTTAAAAAATTCGTTTATTATATGAAATTAAAAGGATTTGTTTTACTTGACACCATGCTTATGAGTTTTATGATTTAAAATTACCCCCTTTATTGCCTCAAAGTTTAAAAATTTATTTTTTGATGTTTTGATCGTGTGCCTCTGTGTTGAGCAAAAACATCGTTTTTATCTTTAATGCTTGCTAAAGTTAATACTATTAATATAGGTGTTGCATATGATTTTCCATCTGAAAGGTTTCATATCACTAACCTTAAGTTAAATTATGTTTAACTCAAACGATTGATTTATAGACTGAGACTAATGTTCATATGCATGCTAATAAAAAAATATTTTGTTTATACAATAAATAAAAGAAAAAATATTTTGTTTATTACTAAGTGGCTTTTTAATACAATAGAGTTTTTATTTCTGGATATGGTGATTTTGTCGTTAAAGGTATATTTATGATAGTTTTGTTTAAGACGGCTTATGCCTTTATCTTCAAATAAAATATCTAGTATTTCTTCATTGTTATTTTAAATATATGATAATCATGTTGTGAAATAATATGATAATTGAATTATGATTGTTAGCATGAAATATGAATTGGCTTGGTGGTTTGGTATTGATTTAGCTTTGGCAGGGTGAGGGTTTCAAATCTTGGTGAACTCAAATTGAACATTTTTTTAGTCATTTTTGGTTTTGGCATGAAGGTGAAGGGTTAACGTAAACCCTAGAGAAATGGCAGCCAAGAGGGGGGAGAGGCTGAAAACGGATTATAAAAGGGGTCCATGAATAACAATCAACATCACCATTAAGTCTAGGTTCGTTTTATATTATTACCTAGTTTTTAGGACACCTTTAAAAGGCTAAAGTGAGGTAAAGGGAAGGGTTTGGCAAGCTGGAAACTATACCTACAGAGAGAGCACGAAAACTCTAGAATTGGGTGAGGTTGAGTGAGAGTTGAGGGGCTGAATAGAGAGGAACCAAGGAGGGTTGGTGATCAAAGGATAACTTCCCAATTGTCAAGGTTTAAAGCTAAAAGGATCCAGGTTAGGGGAGCTTTTATATGTTAGAATTTTTATAAGTGTATTTGAATTGATGGATATATATATATATAATTGTGATTATTGCTCGTTTCTGGTTGAATCTTTGTGTTTCTGGAAAATTTCCAGAAACCGCCTGGCGGGCTGTTCATAGCCGCCAGGCAGCGCATGTAATTATATGTGATCTGGGTTCCTGGCCGAGGAACCGCCTGGCGGTGATGAATTTTCGCCAGGCGATGCGAGTCTGTTGGGCTCGATTTCTGGTGATTTGGGGTGTTTTGGATTGAGTTGATCGGGGAAAAACAAAGGGATAATGGTTACTGGAAGTTCTAACTTGTTTTCCATTGATTTTGAGCGTAATGAAAGGTTTAATCCGATGGAACAATGTAATTGAGTTGTAGGGTTTGGGAATTGGCGGTTTTGTAGAACTAAACTAGACAAAGTTTATTATAATAAAACTAATGTTGTTGGAATTAGACTAAGCGCGGATTGATGGCACTCGTATTAGGTTCTTGGAGAGGATTGGTTGAGATAGGAAGAAAAGGGGGCATCCAGATGGTATGAGGATCATTTTCGCAGGGGCTGTAAAACTGGGAAATTGCCCAGAAATCTATGTGCCGCCTGGCGGCACGGGCTTTGCCGCCAAGCGCCTTCACAGCAGTGTTGTTCCTGGGTGGTTGCGTGAGACAGTGAGGATGTGGGGGGATCTTGAGGTCAGGTTGAAGAGTGAATGAAATTAGGAAGGGTGAGGAGGGGGAATGAGAATTGTAACAGTTAGAGGATTGAGTTGAGGTAGCAGGATTTGTTGACAGGTCTTGGGTGGTTGTAAGTGGGAAGTTAGAGACAAACTTGGTAATGGTAATGAGTGAATTATGAATTGATAGGTGAGGAATATTAACATAAGATAAATCTGTTTATTTTATCAAGCATACGAGGATATATTACATGGATGGAAGTGGAAATTTTGGTTAGGGAAATGTCCACTCGAGGGCTGATGTACTATAGTAGTGTTATCTTAGCTGGAATTTGAAAGTAGAAAATGTATATATGAAGGTTGACACTGAACTCAGTGGGATCTGACTTGGAATGCAAACAACGTAGTACCCTTAAAGTGGAGGATCTTGATAAGAATAGGAGGTGCATCTAGTAGGTAAATCAGTAATGTTAATAGATGTGAGGCATTGTGGCAGTGTGATACACTGAAGCTTTAACTATTAAACTTGGTTGAGTGACTAATGAGGTCTAGTTACGAATCCTTGTGACTTAATTCAGAGCAGTACAGTAACCAGGGGTGCAATTGATATAGTGCCTGGCGGTGGGGGTTAGGCCGCCAGGCAATATCGAGGCAACAATGGGGTTTGGTGCAAGTGGCGCCTGGCGGTGAAGGAGGTCCCGCCAGGCGATAGAGAACAAACAAAAGCGCTATGGGGTCGCGTCCGCCCGACGGTGTGGGAGTTTATGCCAGGTGGTTGTTGTAGAATTTGAAATTATTTTGAGGCGCTTGGCGCCTGGCGGTACGTGTCCCCCGCCAGGCGGTCTGGAAGTTGTAGCGCCTAGCGGTACGTGTCCCCCGCTAGGTGATGTAGTGGCTGTAAGTCCTAAGTTATTGGACTTAGTAGGGTGATCTACAAGGCTTTTAGTGATGCCTCAAAGGTAAGATTGCTGGGTTCCTTGAGTTGAGCTCGGAATGTATCCCTTGAGTTGAGCTCGGAATGACATCCCTCGAGTTGAGCTCGGGATGGCGGATGAACACGAGGAACCCTTGAGTTGAGCTCGGGTTGGCGAGTGTTGCCGGTGTGAGTGTGCTGGTTGTGGCCAGTACGGATGGGTCCAGGTAGATTGCCCTCCTCAGTTGTTGGTTGACGAGTTTGGTAGTCTTGGGACATTACGGACTATGTTCGTAATTGGAAACTCCACCTGGCGTTACGGTGTATGATCCGTGGCATTGGTTCCCGCACGTGCTCTGTCGGTTGTGGCCGACAGGTTTGGCAGTAAATTATCTTGGGGTAATCACTAGAAGAGGTAGAACACGAATGGTTTGGTTGTGGCCAGACGTTAGAGAATTGAGTAAGCTATGGTATCTTGATTTTTGTAGAGTTTACAGCTGTATAACTGATTATTTGATTATTGTTATGATTTGTTGTTTTCATAAGCTCACCCTATCTGCTTGTGTTTGGCGATGATCGTGTACGCGGTACACGTGAGCAGAGAATGTTGATGTAGGTGGAGCCAGTGAGGATTAGTCACGGAGCGTGGAAAATGCTTGGGAGTTTTATACATTTTTGTAATATTTTGGGTTGGACTATTTTGTAAACTCTTATGAGAGGTTTTATTATGTTGTTTCAGTTTTATTAACTATGGATTTTGCTTTTATCCTTGTAAGTTAATAAAATTTAAATTTTCCGCGTTTTTGGGAAATGAGGTTTATTCATAAATGCGGCAGCTTTATAATTTTAATAGTTTTATTTATTTAAATCAGTAATATCCTGACGGGATGTTACATTGATAATGACATAACTTAAATGGATTGACATTTAAGTTGTGTTGTTTTTGGTAATGACATTGAAATTATATTATTTTTATACATGATAAAGTTAGCAATATATATGATGAAACTTTATATTTTGCTTGTCATTCTCAAATAGAATTCCTTATGGGTTATGAAAAAAAAAAGGATAACCACATTTAAAATAGTTCAAAGCGTGGGGCAAAGGTTAGCATACCTCTTTATAAGAAAAGAAAATTTCATTGTTATGTATTGTGAAGTGAGTGAAATTTCTTACAATATTATAATAGAATATAAGAATGTTTCTGTTAAAGGATAAATTGAAAAAAATCGTTTGTGATACCTTTAGTGATAATATTATTTGTGATTCTTTAGTAATGATGTTTATTATGTGAAATTTCTTGAGATTATTGAAGGATATATTATTACAAATTGAATTTTGATTTTTGGTGACACAAAATCAACTATTGGTTGTGTTTTTACTTTGGGTGGATGTGCAATATCATGAAAATGTATTAAACAAAATGTTGTCTCACGATATACCATGGAAGCAAAGATTCTTGTTGTAAATACTATTGTTGCTAAGACAAATTTTTATTATCTACATGATTTACACTAATCAAGTGCCAACCCCCCCCCCC
>Ga0214542_1003328_pt1 | contig 32918 bp, 13 predicted proteins | sample CNSS1metaG_FD_160096 | JGI IMG/M metagenome (GOLD analysis project Ga0214542, IMG submission 160096) | Root nodule microbial communities from cowpea collected in UCLA plant growth center, Los Angeles, California, USA - CNSS1 | ecosystem: Host-associated > Plants > Roots > Nodule | place: USA...
ATTTTTAACTTGTACCTGCAAGATACTATGAGATATAATGATAGTTAAATATCGTTAATAATATATATTTTTTATGTCCAAACAACTTATTTGTATATGATAGCAACACTCATATATAACTTAGGAACAAAGGATTATTTATATACTTCAATGGGTTTATATTCCAAGATGACACAATTGATGATGCAATTGGGTGTACAACATCATTGGAAAATATTGATATGGGATTCTTCAAGTTTGAAAAAAGTGTACAATGCAATATATATATATATATATATATATATATATATATATATTATATTGAATCTATGTTTTATTATTTTTATAAAAGAAATAAAAAGATGTCCAATTTAATTCTCATCATAACATCTAGTGCTCTTTTTATCCTTTGGTAACGAGTTATATATATTAATTATTAAAATAATATTTTACTATTTTAAAGACAAGAAAGAATTATTTTTTGTAGACTAATATAGGAAGAGAAAATAATGAAACAAATAAGATTACAAATAATAAATTTGTGTTTATCTTTATTCTTATTAAAAAAACAGAAACAGATGAAAGAGATGAGTGTAATGTGATAAAAGAAATAAGAAACTCAAAGGACAATAAATAAGAAAACAAAAAATAGTTTAATAATTTCTTTTTATTATTATATTGAATTTTATTTTATTATTTTTATAAAAGAAATAAAAGATGTCTTCCGATGCTCCTTCTATCCTCTGGTTACGGGTTACTTACCTTCTCATTTCTTTACAAATTATATTCTAAATTTAATTTCAAGTAATTTTCACTACAATAAGAAAATTCTCTATTAATAACCGGTTTTAGTAACAAAAATGAATAATCACAATAAATATCAATTTATAAAATAAAAAATTATTAATTATTAAAATAAACACTATTATGAATATCAAATTATAATTAATAAACGACTTAATTAACTAAAATTAACAAAAATTAAGATATAATGGAACACTAAAACTAAACGAAGACTAAATTAAATAACCAAAAATTACACCATACCTCTTTTACCGAGTAGGCAACTAAGACACAATCACCAATTCTCATTTTAGACAACACTAAACTTTGCAATCTGAGTAATAAGATAATTTAGTAGTTAGATGAAAGGGAAGAAATAAAATTAGTATGATAAATTTAGAAAATAGGGCAAGAGAGATTGCAAGTTGAATTTTTCCATTAAAAAAAAAGTTCAATTTTTCCATTAAAAGAAAAACTAACGTCAATAAAAAAATCATAATGAAGCAGCATCTCGCCACTGACGCTAGCAAACAACTTACGGAAAAAATTGGACTCTTTCATCAGTTTCACGTTGCTCTGAAGGTAACCTTCCTTCTTCCTTTCTCTGACTCTTCGTTTGACCTAATTGTGGTGGCGAGTGAATGTAGGGACATGCAATGAAGATCAAGGGAAGTTTGAGTGCTGCTCAGAAATTTACTGTTGTAGAGTGAAAAAAATGGTGTAGGGAGATCGTGCTATACATGCTAAATATTTAATTTATTTTTTTCATTTTTTTTCGGTCTAACACTTACATCAATAAAAAAAATACTTTTTAACAGAAGTTTAGTCCACAAAAACATTTAATGTATTTAATTAATATTATTAATTTGATATTTAGAACATGTGTGGGATGATGAACAGCCAAAAAATTTATATTCACTTTAAAACTATAAAATTATTTTTCATTTATGTTTTCTACGTGCTAACAATCCAACTAACACTGTTGAACCGAATTTGGGAGTGCGGATTTATTTTTTGAATGTGTTCCATTTCACTGATTTGAAGGGATAAATTAGGGTTGATTTGAGGGATTAAAAAATTATTTCATCCACGATAAAAGTAGAGATTAACGAGTATCAGTAGTCGGTTTACTATATTGCCCTTGCGTTTGTTTGTTTCCAAGTAGTGCTTCCTCTGCCAATATTCTTCCTCTGCCAAGATTCCTGAAAGATTCCTGAGCAGATTCTTCCTCCATTGACGAAGCTCAATTTAAAATGCTACAAGCACTGGTGGTTGTTTGGTTGTTTGTGAACCAGAAGCTTGTTTGTGAATGTGAAGGTCATCCGTGAGAGGTGAGTTATGGTGTGTGATTGTTGAGTGCGGAGGGGAAAGAAGATGAGGTTGTTTGGGGTGTGGTGGTGGTCGTGAGAGGTGTTGCGGTGGTGTCGTGAGTGGTGTTGGAGGTGTTGCAGGGGTTGTGTTTGCGGACGGCTTTGGGATGGCACCGGTGTAGATGGATGACACCGATGTTGTGTTTTTGAGAGAGAGGGATGGCACCGGTTACGTAACCGGTGCCTTGTTTTCACAGGAGCGACACTGGTGTCATGTTTATATCTCTTTTTTTTTTTTACTTTTTTTAAATTTTTTAAACTTCTTTTTTAACTTCTTTTTAAACTTTTTTTAAACTTTATATAAATTTTGTTTAAAATTTTGATTGTTTAACTTTCTTTTAAAATTTAATTGTATAATTTTTTTACATTCATAAAAAATTAATTTTTTTATTTTAAAATTTTATACAATTTGAATATTTTTTAATTCGTATTAATTAGTTATAATTATTTTTATAACATCAAATTACAAAATCATTCTCTTTTTCCATCAAGGGTATTTCGGTAACTTTCTAATTCTATCTATTTTTAAATTTATTTTATCTATCACATCAATCAAATCATTTTATTAACTTTCATAAAACTTATCTCCAAATCCACTCACTTTACCCTCTAAATCCACTCACAAAAAACACAAAAATTCATCCACCAAAATCTACACAAATTCATCTTCACACTCTCCCTCATATCCAACCCCCCAAAGGAACACACCCTTAAAGAGGATGGATTAATCCATCCATCCCCCAAATAAGCACTCGTATATCCCTTTAAATCATTGAAAGTGAACGAGGTGGATGACCAAAATCCGCGCTCTCAAATCTAATCCAATAGTGCAATTCCTTCATGCGAACACTGCGTAAAGTCCGTTTAGCCGATTCTATAATTTTTAATTTAGTATTGTTGTAGACTTAGTTTGGTCAACTCTAATAGTGTTTCATTTTAATCCACACTATTTTTTGACAGTTGATGACCAATCATTAGTATAATGTGGTTAGAAAAGGTTTCTACGCCGATTCCGAACTCATTGTAGACACAGTTAACATAAAAAGTAGAGCTGTTACAATGGGTTGGAATCTGCGAGTTAATCTAGTTTATCATAGGTTCAGATCGAGTTGAGTTGAAACTTTTTTACAAATTTTAATACAGGTTGATTTTTGACTTGGTTCACCTAGAACCTGATTCACCCGGGTTGAACCCGTGGTGAGCCAGATTGGCTCACTAACCCGCAAATAAAAGGTCACACAAGTGTTTTATGTTAAGTTGGACTTTGCATTTGGGTCAGGCTAAGTCGTTTTTTTTAGCAATACATAGATAATTTTATATTTTTGTGATTTTGCTTTTTATTTAGATTGTATTAAAGTTTATTTAGATTTTAATTAGAATTATAATTTAGTTTTGACTGAAAAAAAATAAAAAAATATTGTATTTTTTTAATTAAGTGAGCCCGTGAGCCAACCCGTTTAACCCACCAATCCATGATGGGTCAGACCGGGTTCAAACTTTTTTGGTTCGTTAACAAGGTTGTTGGGTTAAATTAGCTCACTAAATGATCAATCGTTAATGGATCGAATCGGATTAGACTAAATTACTTGATTTGACAGCTCTAATAAAAAGATTTTAAAGCCTCTAACGATTCTGAATCTACTATAAAAAATTTATATGCTAGACACATTCTAGATCCGTCACAAAATTTCGTAATAATATGTTTCTATGCCATGTGAACAACTCATCTAAAAGCAACAATCAATTACAACTACGGTTTCGAAAACACAAGAATATTTTTTTTCATTGAAAAGTGTGCTCGTACTCAAGTTGACGAAGAAATTATTGTACATATTGTTGCAAGAGTGAATAAAAATGTAATATTGGGTTTGACAAAGTTTTCCAAGTATATTTTACTTGTAATTTTGATTTTTTTTTTCATGAAGTATTTCTTTCAAAGACGGAAGTAATTATGTAAATTTGTTGTATTGATCTATCCATTCATTACCTAAAGTTAGTTGAATCAAAGAATAACAAAATTTTTAGGACATATTCTTACACAAAAGCACATGAGCAAAAGAGTATGCTTCAACATCACAGTTCATATTTTAAAGTCGTTGACTATTATCGAATTAACAACGTTTAAAACACGCTTGACAAAATATGTAATACAAAATATGTTCTTCAAATTTCATTAAGATGCGATGTTATCCCATTTTTAAACTATTTAATCAACTCATCTTTATTTCATTGTCAAATGTCCAAAATATTTTGAAGAATGATGAACAAGCCAATTGCATATTTGATTGGAACATGAGAGTGAATGTCGTTAAAGGTGCAGCAAATGTTTTATTCTACATGCATTAGGATGAACTCATATCTAAAAGCAACATTAGCTATAATTTACACACTCTCTTATGTCGAGGTATATTCATTTTGTATGTAGGATAAGAAATTAGTGGATGGTCCATTAACGATGATAGACTCTAATTTGGTTCTGATACCATATTAGAAGTAAGTTTTTAAGTTTAATTCAATTCTACAAAATCAGCTTGTAAGGTAAGGATTGCACCCTCTTATATATTGTGAATTGACCTTATTTCTAGTCAATTTGAAACTTCCAACATTCCAAAATAACAAAATTGATTATGCAACTGTGAACAACATCGTTGGAAATGATTGAAACGGGATTCTTCAGGTTTGAGAATTGTACTTTGCAAAGTTATTTGGATTTTAGGCACAAAGAAAACATCGGAAAACACAAGGGATAGTTGATGAAGAAGGTATTGTTCTATGACACATTGTTTCAAGAGTGAACAAAAAAAAGTAATATTATGTTTGACAAAGTTTTCCTGTTATATATATTTTTAAAATTTTTAAAATGTGATATTAAATATAATCTTTTAATTTATTTTATTATAAATATTTTATTTAAACTTTTATAGGGAGTTTTAAGACATAATTATTGCGTCAGAATGTTTTATATGATACCGTAAATAATTTATATTATCAACAAATCTATATTATTTGTTGAAGTAATACAAAATTATTATATGACTGATTTTTATATGACAGTCTAAATAATTTGCGTTATGAATAAATATATATTATTTATTAAAATAATATTATTTTAAGAAATAAAAGTAATAGTAAAATATACTTTTCTAAAAAAAATAAATGTGTACAAGAGTGAATATGTTTTTTTTTCTAATAATATTATTTTAAGAAATAATAGTAAAAGTAAAATATATTTTTTAAAATAAAATAAATGAGTAAAAAAAGTAAATTATCCTCGACACGAAAAAAAATGAGTAAAAAGATAAATTAACAACTAAAAAATTAATATTTAAAACATTTATCAATAAAATAAATATAAATAATAAAATAATTTTTTAGTATCTTCTTTCTTCCTTATTTCTCCCCTAAAACAGAAACACAACACCACCCCTCTCTCTCTCTTAGCTTATCTGCAACCCAACTTCTCCCAATCTCTCTTCTCTGTTTGCTGCCATCTCACAGTCTCAATATTTTATGTTCAGATTTTGGAAGAACCAACCCAACAGGACCCTCAGCAGCCTCATCCCACGACTCCCATTATCCTAGGTAGGTTTCATCTTTAAATTGGGTTCAATTCCAGCTAGAATTCACTAGCTAACCTTTGAATTATGGGTTTGATCGTGTTATTCTTCATTCTCCCTGTCTTGATGATGGATCCTCTTAGGTTAAACTGAAAGTTCTGCTCCCTTGTTATTCACTTGACTCCACCAAACTAATTCTTGGCAAAAAGGTAAGGGAAGCTAACCTCTTACTCTAATTTCGTAAAGGATTCGTTGATTAGGGTTAGAATTGCATGATTTGTGTGTTGTTTGATGAATCTGAACACTTGTGTGTGATGAATTGTGAGTGTGGCATGAATTGTGTGGTTTGCATGTGAAAATAGTTTAACATTCTGATGATTTCGCCCAGGCGAGCAACTCTCGCCTGAGCGAAAATACCAGAAGCTCACCCCTGATGTTGCGCGAGGTCTCGCCTAGGCGAGCTGGTTTCGCCTGAGCGAGAGTCAATCTCGTCTAGGCGAGACAGCTTAGCTTGAGCGAGAATTCGCTCAGATTTTGGGGTACTCTCTGTTTGGAGGCTCGCCCAAGCGAGAGTGACTCGCTTAAGCGAAACAACTCTCTAGCTTAGGCGAGATCTTCTAGCTTGAGCGAGATTCACTGCAGAGTTTAAGTTCCTTCCCTGTTTTGACTAAATGATGTTGCGTTCAGTGAATTGGTGTGATTATGGCTTATTTGGTATGTGATTTTATGCATGATAGTCAGTGTGATGATAATTGAGTGAAATTTGTATGTACGAGAATGTGTTGGAGTTAGGATTTCAAGGGAAATTCTAAGGAAAGTGGTTTTAAAAAATGTAAGGACATGAGGACTCATATTGGTGGCATCCTGACTCTCCTAATAACCATTAAGACTCATATAGAGTATAATGGATTATGTCGGGAGGAGTAGCAGGAGGTTCTAGTCTATGGACCCGATCTGTCATAGACGTGAAGGAGACTTACCTTGGGAGTGGTTGGTTGGGTGAATACCCCTTGTGCCTAAAACTCTGCAGAGTTTGGAAACCGTCATAAGTGCAAGCCACCGAGAGCTCCAATGTCACTTACATAATTCGGATATTGAGTCTAGAACGATGATGTTGTGTCATGATTGTGGTGATTTGGATGATTCTGATAATTGTGTGATCGACCCTGATTGATGTTTAACTATTAAATTGCATGATTTCTTCTTATTTAAGTTAGCTTACCCTTCTTGCATATGTTTGTTCTGTGTGTACTTCTATTCTTGCAATGATCGTCTTTACTGAATGGCGTGAGCAGTTAAAGGAGCAGGTGAGGATACACCCCTCCTGGACAGAAGTTGAGTGGTGTTTGGACGCTTCCAGCGGTAGTTGCCACCTTTAGTTCTGCTTAGATGTTTTTGGGTGTTTTGTAACTCCTTTTCTTAGTATAGGCTGTATGTATAGACAATATATGTATAGTTATTTTGAGGATGACTGTATTGTTACCTTATACTGACTTATTACTATCATCTGCTTTTAAATTATCACAATTTAATATTTTGTTTTATAGCATAAAAATTATTAAAACGGAATGTTACATTCTTCTTATATTATAATAGATATATAACTCGTAAATTCATATTTAGTTTTATTATTACTATGGATCAAATATTTTTTTAATGAAAACAAAATAATATTTATGAAGAAGACTCAAAACCTAACATCTAACATGTAGAACAAAAAAGTGAAATGGCTTTTGTGGACGAAGGATTCAGCCCCTGCAACACAAAGAGTAAACGAAACTAACTTTGTAGTCACTTACAATTTTTTAAATATTTAGTTAAATTTTAACTATGTTTTAGGATTGATTATTTTCAATTGACTTTCTTTTAAAAATTCATTTTATTGAATATTTTACATTTTTATTGCTTATATGTTTTAACATGAAAAATCCAATAATTATTTAATTCAGTTTTAATATTTTCTAAATTTAAAAATTTATAATCAAATTTTAATTAAAATTTTTTGTTATAATTATTAAAAATTAATATTTTTTAACTGAATTGTTTTCATCAACTGGAATAACGTTATCACAAACTGAACAATAAAAAAATTATGTTCTGGAAGCCTAATATTTATAAGGAAGCTTGTTGGTAAAATTTAGCAATCAATTACCATATTTTTATTCTATTTAAGATACAAAGTACTTAACTTGATCAATAGACGTAGATAAGTTCTCAGTTTTAATAACAATTGAGTTATCCCTTTAATATTTCTCAAAATTATAGTTATTGCGTATTTAGTTAATACGGGATTGAATCAAATCGCTCTAAAACTGAGTTACACTTTATAGGACTCGGAGTCAAGGCATTGTTTACGAAAACAGTGACAATATAAAGTAATATTCATGTCACTCCAATTAACTAAGAAAAATATACCAACAGATATTCAATTAAAAAGTATAAAAAAGTTAAATATTCAATAAAATAAAAACTTTCAATAAAAATTTAATTAATAATACTCACATTTATTACAAACTTAAAATTTAATTAAATCGGAGGGAAAGTGAAAGACTAAAGAAATGTATAAATATATTAAGTGTACAAAGATGAAATGTATTTGCATTTTGATTCACTCCGTAACATACTCTAGCCATGATTTACTACAATAATATTATTTGTGACTTTTTTTAGTGGACTAAAACATTTGGTATTAATGAGTTGTGAAAAAGTTTATAAAAGAGATCATGACACTTTCCATCTAAAATTTTAAAAGACAATAAATTTTACGAATATTTCTATTTATATCCTAATTTTTATATTATTTTTATTTGATACAGGACTTCCATCTCAACTTAAGTTGTTAACATTTTTAGCTGTTTCAAGTTAGAGTTAGGTTATCTGACATACAAATCGTCTATATGAATTGCACTTTATCATGAGTGTAGTATTATATTATTTGTATTTGTGGATATCTGTTACATGTGAAAAAATAAAAATAAAATAAAATTTATGTTCTATTAAGCTAAATTTAATTAAAATAATATTTTATTAAATTATATTTAATTAAAATAATATCTGGCAGGTAAGCAGACAGTTACGAGTAAATTTTTTTGTTATAAATAAATATTATCCGTATCCAATTCGACTCATTATCATTTCTACATTTAACGGTTCCTCAGCGGCCTCCAACCTTGGTGGCGTCCAACGTCAACAAGACAATGAAATCCCTAACTTTGTTCCGTCTTGTGGTACTAAAGTTTTGCCCTGTGTAAGCAAAGTAGGTAGCCATTGTCTAAATGACACTCAACAACAATACAAGAGCGCCTTTGCTGCACTAGAAATTTTAGGATTCCTTTATGAGCTTTAATTGATCAATTTGCCTCTTTTTGAATTATTCCTTAATAAATATGACTTATAAGATTACAATTTAACATTTTCTTAGCTTAAAACAGCACCAATTTGATCAATTTAACGTCTCTTCTAGAAATTCCCATTCACAACCAAAACAACACAAAATAAGCATTTTAAGTACATGAGTTCAGCTGTTAACCTATACGAAAATGAGTTGAGTTTTTAACAAATATTTTGTTCACAAGGTTGACAAAATTAGTAAATAGAGTATTTTTTTATTTTTTTATGGAAATTACAAATAAATTAATAAAATTTTAAGATTTTTTTTTTACCAAAAATAATTATTTGTCAAAGTTTCTCAAACAAAACTTTGTATAATTTTCCTAACCTATAATATCAATTTGTCGGTCTAATATACTTAAATATGATATATTTCTAGTTATTTCTAACTAAAGATAGTATCAATCGTTTTAAGAAATCAGATAACCAAAGAGATATATTACGTTAACAGACCAATCGTAGAATTTAACAGCCAATTTGTAAACAAATTTAATTCATCCTCCAACCAGCCAAATCATTTCATTCAACAATTTCAACCGGTTGAAAACATATTTATACTACTATTAGTAGAGATGACAAATAAACTTGTTTCCGTAAGTATTACTACCGGAATTTGTTCCTGTTTTGATGGAGAATTCTCACATTAACTGTATGGGTATTGGTATGGGGATATACATATCCGCCCCGTTTTCATCCCCATACCTGTCAAAATATCTGTCCCCGCCATATTCTCCTTTCTGTTTAAATTATTAAAATATCCATAGTTAATTAAGTAAACTTATATATATATATATATATATATATATATATATATATATATATATATATATATATATATATATATTAATACACACTTTCTATTTTTTACTTTTCTAATTGTTTGGTTTGTCGTAAAATTCATTCGCATCTCCAATATATTTTTGATCTTATCATAGTTTTTATGCAATTATGTTCAAATGATATATGTCAATTAAATATTTTTTATGTCTCACATTTTTATATTTCTAATTTTTTAATATTTTTTATGTATAATTTTCTTTCACACGAGAACGTTTAACACTCTCAATTTAAGTGTTCAATAGCATACACCTCTAATTTACTAGGTAATATAAAAACTTATCTTATTTACTCTATTATTATTAATATTTGTTTCATTTCAAGAACTATTTTGTTTCGCTAAAAAAAATTTAGTTATTTCTCAACCATTGACTATGTTGATATATTCTCAAATCTGTAAAATATTTTTCATTTTATCATTCCCTTAATTATATAATTGTTTTCCTTAGTGCGATTTCATTAAATGGTCTCTCAAATTGTTTCTAAGACACACATTTGATATTTTTTTAATATTTTTATAATATAAAATACCATTTTGGTATATTTATATAATTATTTTTTATTTTTTAACTCATTATCATACTGTAATTTTGTCATTGTAATTGTCTAAATAATTTTTATTTAGTATAATATAAAAATTTAATGTAATTGTCAGGAATTTCTTTTTATCACCATCCAAAATATATTGAAGTTCAAAATATACAATATCTATATTAAAATTTTATTATTATTAGTTTAATATTTGTTCTTAGCGTTTTTTGATCAAGTGATGTATTGAACTTTTATTAGTGTATGAAAAAGAGATTCATTATAATTGTATAAATAAACTTTATTTATTATAATATAAAATTTTAATGTAATTGTCATGAATTTTTTTTATCACCATCTAACATATATTGAGGTTCAAAAGATATAATATCTATGTTAAAATTTTATTATTATTAGTTTAATATTTGTTCTTTGTGTTATTTTAATAAATTTCATTAGTGTATAAAAAAAGATTCATTAGAATATAAAAAATTAAAGTAAACAGACATTTAAATATATTTTAATTTGAATATTTATTTTTCTTTTATATTTGTTTAGAAAATTTAAAATTTTATCAACTGGAATTCATTAATGTTTGCAAATTTAATAGATATTTTGGTTCTCATGAAATTTTATTTTGTATTCTAATTTGACTTGTATACACTTATAATATAAATTCTTTCTAAATATTTGATATCGAAAAAACAACACTTCTCTTATTATTGAATATTTGATAATATTAGGTTTCCCCTTTATCGTAATTTTTTATTATTTTATAAAAATTAATTAATTAATATTGAAACAGTAAGAAAGTGGGTATGAATATGAGTATGAGTATGTTGGGAATAATCCAAGGGTGAGTCAAAGTTTCACATTCCCACATTGGATAGAATAGACAAAATTAAACATTATATAAATAATAATGACCCATAACACCATTGTCTTAAAATTTTAAATTAAGAGTGGTGTCAAAGGCCATGTAAGACGACAAATTATAATTTCTTAATGATTATGACCAAATCATATGAAAAAAATATATAAACTCATTAGTATCGTGACTGATAACTTAGGACTCTAGAATGCTCTTATTTCATAATTCAAAACTCTCACATCTCCAGCCCATATTCCTATATTGAATAGAATAGACAAAGTTAAACACTATATAAAGAATAATGATTCATAACACTATTGTCTTAAGATTTTGGGTTAAAAGTGGTATCAAATGCCTTATATGTTTAAGACCAATGTCACATTTATTACATATATTAGATATTAAGAAAAGAAGATACCACCAAAATTACTACATTATCCATTTTCTTTTATTGACACTTGTCATGAAAAATAGTTTTTTCATCATTTTAAAACTCTGCTACAAAAAGATCCAGGTTCAAATTCTACAAAAATCAAATTGTTTTTATTTTTTTCATTTATTTATGATTTGAACTATAATATTAATTATAATAATATTATTATTTGTAATATTTTTATAAGTATTGATATTATTATTATAAATATTATTTGTAGTGATAATAGTAAAACTATAGTCAATATTAATATTATAATAATAATATTATTATTATTATTATATGTTACTATTATATATTATTATTATTATTATTATTATTATTAACATTAGTAGTAAAGTTATTATTGTTATTAGAAATATTAATATGTAATATATTAATTTTATTACTATATAATATTGATATGAGAAAAGAAATACTAAAAATATTATTATTATTATTATTGTTATTATTACTTTTATTATTATTTGTATTATTATTACTATTATTAATAATAATTGTTATTATTATTATTATTAATAAGAATTATAATAAAAACTATAATTATTATATTATTATTATAATTGTTGAAAGGGGGAGCTTGCTCAACTCCAACGAAGATGATTTTGATGATGTCCAAAGCTATGCATCTTGTGCATCATTAGTTTAGGCTTAGTCTTGATTTTCTATCTTTTGCATTAGGTGTTGTAGATCTAGAATTACATGTAAAACAAGCTTGCATTGAATTGTATCAACTATCAAACTCTTGAATATGACCAAAAGCAGAACTCATAAATAGATTAGCTACTTATCTAATAGATTAGCTGAGAGCACCGCACTGATGTAGTGAAAATACACTCACAATAATCTATTAGGTAAATTCCTAATCTATTAATAACTACAGCAGAACTCTGTATAAAACCAGTTTCTGAAATCAGTTTTGATACAGAGAGAGAAATAACTGAATCATTGAGAAACGAACTGAAAGACTTATTTTCTGAGATCAAGATTTACAGAGTTCTTGTGCTTTATTGGGAGATCATTCAATTGGACATTCAAGAAGATTGATGGGGGATTCAACCTTGATGGGTCAAGCTTGGATCTAGGATCAAGTAATAAATCTGCACATCCACTAGGTGTATTCGTTCCTTGTTTCTTTTTTATTGTATTTTTGTTTACAAATTGATTCATTGTGTAAAGTGAAGGTCTAGGTGCAATTGTGTGGATGCATTGCATCTAGGGGGAGTTCTTGATTTGTAGATCAAGCTCCTTAGTCTTTAGGATCTTGAATTATATAGATGTTCTTGTAATTCTTGTAACTCTATTAATTGAGTGGAATCCTCCTAAGTGGGTTACTTAGGAGAAGACTGAATGTATATTCATTTTGAATCGAACCAGTATAAAAATTGTTGTGTTCTTTGCTTCTCTCATCTTTTATGCCTTTCTCAATTACTTTTATAAGTCCATTAACACGGAACTGTAAAACTAGTTATTTGGGGTATAAAGATTAAAGAAACATTCAAAATTCATTTAAAATCAGTAAAAGATTCAATAACAAATTCACCCCCTCTCTTGGTTGGGTTATATTAGACAGATATGTTTTAACAATAATTACTATCATATCTAATTTAAAAAATTGGTATTTCAAAAATATTATTTATTCATTACCATAATAATAATAATAATAATAATAATTATTATTATTAATATTATTTTTATTATCCATAGTTATTATTATTATTATTATTATTATAAATATAATTTTTATTATTATTATCATATACTATAATTATTTTAATTTTATATTATTATTATTATTATTAACAATTATAACTATAATTATTATTCTTTTTTTCAACTCTAACTATAATTATAATAATTATTATTAACTATAATTGTTACTGTCATTATTATCAACTATAATTAATGATCATTATTGCTATTAATTGTAAATATTATTATCATTATTATTAACTATAATTATTTCTATTATTGTATTACTATTATTATTATTTTTATTACTATTACTATTATTATTATTAATAAGAACTATAATTAATATAATTTGTGTTACTATTATTATTATTAGATACATATTTTACTTTTATTTACTATGTATGAATCATGCTTCAACTACTGACCATTTTTATTTGTTTTGTTGTTCATTTATCTTTACTTTTGAACAATTAGTTCTATTCAAGAAAATAGGTACTAAAATTAGTAAAATAATAAAACTGAAAAATAATTTTTATTATTAAATAGTGTGTTCACTTTTTTTTTATGTAGCTATATGTATAATATTAAGAATAATAAATGACAATTTATGATGGGTATACTACATAGATTGGTTGAATAAGAAAACAGTAAATTACTAATTCGTAAGATTGCATATGAACTAATATTTAATACATTTGATCAAGATTTGGGTTAATGAGCTATATGTGATGGAGTCAATGGTAGTTGTCTATAAATATACAAACTATTTTAGTAGGTGTCTATAAATATACATTTGTTAAAAAATCGAAATATATATTTACTACATACATGATGTAGAAAAAAATTAGTAAATGAAAGTATCATACATTTACATCCTTAACCATTTCTTTAATTGGGAGGCCAAATAAAGATTGATGTCTAGGACCCGTATACAGCTGCTACTTAAGATGCAGTTGGAAGATTATACTATGGTTGATTCGCATGACGCTCTTTAATGAATAAAGAACAACATATTTGAATATTTGGTTATTAAGTAAGTTGTCATCGTTTCCACTGTGATAGAGGAATTTTCCCGGACTTGCCCAGAATATCTTGGTTGATTACTTTTCCACCATAATGAATTGAAAAAGGATAGGAAAAAAAATGAAACAATAAAAAAACATGAAAAGCGAATAATCATAAATTGGGTATTCAATAAAGATTTAATAGAGATAATCATAAATGAAAAGGAACAATGGAAAATACCTTTTTTGTTTTGTCCAATAAAGATAAATAGCATCAACAAAGTGAGTGTGAAAGCAAAGCCAATAAGCAAGGTAAGACAACTTCATGAAACGAACAGTAATGAAATGATGTTGTTGCAGAGAAAAACAAACGGTAGAATAACAGTTACATGTTAAATTATTTTAAAAAGACGAAAGAATAACCATTAATAAATAAAGATGAAGAGAAGAAGCAGAGACATCCGATTTTATAAAAATCTTGTAAAAGTAATGGTCAATTTTTAAAAATTTAATAAATTATTATATTTAAAGGGTAAAATGGGTATTTTGAAATGTGGACACAAAAAGGGAAATCCTCTTTATATATTGTTATAGATATTTAAATTTAAAATATGATGATTAAGAGGATAAAATTGAAAATACAAAAAAGAAAACCAAATATGTTTATCTCTTTATATATAGTTGTATTATTATTATTATTATTATTATTATTATTATTATTATTATTGTTGTTGTTGTTGTTGTTGTTGTTGTTGTTGTTGTTATTATTATTATTATTATTGTTATTATTATTTTTTTATCACTATTCGATATTATTATAGTTGTATTATTATTATTATTGTTGTTGTTATTATTATTATTATTATTATTATTTTTATCACTACGCGATATTGTTATAGTTGTATTATTATTGTGTTTATTAGTGAAAACACAGGCATTGTCACATTTATGTATTTGCATTTTTTAATTTTTATATAAATTTGAGTTAAGATTAATAAAAAATATATAATTAATTTTTAAAATAATTGTCAATCGTTAAAATTAGAACAATAAAATACGTGTATAAAAGAAATTTTTAAGATAACTATTAAAGATAAAAGGGGTAACAGTATAGACAACTCAAATACAATCTTGAAATACGTACGAAACATCAAATAAACCTAACAAAATTTGATTAAAAGGAATAAATTCACATATTTCAAAAGATGAATGACTAAATTGGTCCAAAGTTTCAAAATTGACTAATTCTAAACTTCACTAAAAGTTAAGAGGCCAAAAACATATTTAACAGAAGATAAAAGTGGTTTTTAGAATAACAGTTAAAATTAAATTATTTATAAAATAATTAATTTTTAATAATAAGGGTAAAACTAGAATATAGATTTGTGGACACAAAAGAGAATATATATATATATATATATATATATATATTTTTATAGATTATTATTATAGTTAGACACATATTTTACTTTTATTTATTACGGGATCATATCTCAATTACTTGCACTTTTTATTTGTTTTGTTGTTTATTTCATCTCTATACATGTGTAATTATTAGAATAAAAAAATAGTTACTAAAGTTAGTAAAATGATAAAACTGACAAATAATTTTTATTATGAATAATTATTTAAATTTAACAAATAACAATTAAGAGGATAAAATTGTAAAAACAAAAAAGGACACAAAAAATGTGTATCTCTTTATATATTTAGTTGTTGTATTATTATTATTATTATTATCACTACGAGATATTATTATTATGGTACTATTATTATTATTATTATTATTATAGTTAGACATACATCTTAATTTTATTTACTACGGGATCATAATTGAATTACTTATCCTTTTTATTTGTTTTGTCATTAATGTTTATCTTTATATATAATTATATATTATTATTGTTAAGCCTTATTATTAGCATTGACATTAATATTTATAACATAAACATTATTATTATTATTATTATTATTAGTTTGTTATTATTGGTATATTATTATTTTAATTATTTCACTATATTATTATTTTAATATACAAAAAAAAAATACAACCCGTGTGTACGCACGAGTCAATCTACTAGTATATATAAAAATCACAATCTCTCAATGACTATAACCAAAACATATGAAAATATATAAACTCATCAGAGTATATACCCGTTACTCGGTGGAGATGGAGATGAAACAAAAATTTGATATAAGTTGGATTTGAGTATGGGGATGAGGATGATTTTTTCGATAGAGATGTGTATGAGATAGCGAAACCCGTTCCCATCCCGCATCATTGTCATCTCTAACTATTAGATTGGTGAACATAATCAATGAGTCTTAATAAGTATTTTTTTTACGCTACAAAACTCAAAATAGATTATACCAACACAAAATGTACCCATTGAAATCAATTGAGCCAAATTTACTAACCCTTGAAATAAACTTTCCATCAAAATCTCAATTTCATATATCATTGGTTTAATTAGTCGAATGGTATTCAATTTCGTTCATGTGTCAGTTTCGTGTCAATTGAGTCCAAACTTTTAAAAATATGCCTCAATTAAGTCTTTTTCATAAAAAAATTATTAATGTCGTTGACTGACCGTATTGATATTTAAAATGACTTACAAAATTTAAATATTGATATTTATATTAAAATTGAGTGGTAAAAGTTATAAATAAATATCAACATCATAGTGTGATTTTAAATTTTAAATTTTAAAAGTCAAATAATTTGATCTGAAAAAAATGTCTACATCATAGGACGATATTTCTCCATATTTCTCCACATAGAAAAATTATGTTCATATGTTATCTTGTTCATAATGAATAAATTGTGATGGATACATCGAAGAAAGAAAATTTGTGGGACATAATAATAATATACGATGTATTATTTTGAAATTTAAATTTCAAAAAACAAATTATTCTATTTTAAGATACATATATAATGTATGATAGAAAATGCGAAAATAGAACGTTGATATATGATAATTATTGTTTTATTTAAAAAAGTTTATAAACTTTTTTATCCATTTAAATACTACTTTTATTAAAAGTTCAAGTCTTACAAAACACACATTATCACTTTTTCTTTTACTTTTCATTTATTTATGATAAAAATACCAAACCAAAGTGTTGGTTTGTGAGAACTATTGGTTTATTTAAAGTTAACACATTAATAAAACCGCTACTTTTAGTTTTTTTTTTATCAGTAAAATCAAATTAAATTAACCAAACCCATATACACAATATAAATAAAAGAAAATAAAAAATTAGAATTTTATTGTTTCCTATTCCATACCAAGTCTACTCTGTACAAATCTAACATTTTCAAATAACACGAAAGGTTAAAAACATTTTATGTACATACATACAAAACAATACTAGATCCTACCACAAATACATAAGAAAACGGATTGAACATAAAAAATCTCAATTCACTTTTCATCCAATACCACTGCTTTTAGTTACCATTCCTAAAAAACAGAGACCGCGTGAAGCTTGGCGGGTGCAAAATAAATGAATGTGTTCTTACATTTTAAATTTTAAAAGTCAAATAATTTGACTTGAAAAAAATGTCTACATCATAGCACGATATTTCTCCACGTAGAAAAATTATGTTCATATGTTATCCTTGTTCATAATGAATAAATTGTGATGGATACATCGAAGAAAGAAAATTTGTGTGTAACATAATAATAGTATACGATGTATTATTTTGAAATTGAAATTTCAAAAAACAAATTATTTTATTTTCTATAATGTATGATAGAAAATGCGAAATAGAATTTTGATATATGATGATAGTTATTGTTCTATTTAAAAAACACACATTATCACTGTTTCTTTTACTTTTCATTTATTTATGATAAAAATGCCAAACCAGAGTGTTGGTTTGTGAGAATTGTTGATTTATTTAAAGTTAACAGATTAAAAAAACCGCTACTTTTAGTTACCATTCCTAAAAATTGAAAAGAAAAGTATAACTGGAGGGAAAATATCATAATTTGTGGAACACGTGAACATACTTTAAATTTATTGACTTAGGTTATCTACTATAAGTAGTGGCACTCTACATGAACAACATGCAAGCTTTATCCTACCCTGCACTTCAATATTGTATAAACACTTCACTATGCTTCTCATATTTACAACGCTTATGTTCATGAAGCTCCAACCCTTTTGGCTGCTTCTTCTAATGTGCCTTTCTGCATTTCCTCATTGTGATGCTGTTCATTCTTCTCCAATTGCTTCAGAAGCAAAGGCTTTGTTGAAGTGGAAAGCTAGCCTTGACAACAAGACTCAAGTTTCTCTCTCTTCATGGATTGGCAACACTTCTTGCAATTGGCTCGGAATTGAATGTGATCACTCCAATTATGTCTCCAAAATCAATCTTCCAGGTATTGGATTAAGAGGTATGCTTCAAAATCTCAACTTCTCCATGTTTACAAACATTCACACTCTAAATGTAAGCAATAACTTCTTGAATGGAAGTATTCCTCCTCAAATTGGAGTTCTATCCAATCTAGTTGTTCTTGATTTGTCTACCAATCAACTCTCTGGACCAATCCCTACTTCCATAGGTAACATGCTCAATTTGGAATCCATTTTTTTTGCTGAAAACAACCTCTCTGGATCCATTCCTTCCACTATTGGTAATTTGTCGAAGCTTCGTGAATTATTTTTATTAAAAAATCATTTCAGTGGCAAGATTCCCATAGAAATGAACAGGCTTACTGCTTTGGAAAATTTTCACTTAGCTGATAATAAATTTGTTGGCCAATTGCCTCACAATGTTTGCATTGGTGGAAAGTTGACACGTTTTACTGCTAGCAATAACAATTTTACTGGCCATATTCCAGAGAGTTTGAGGGCTTGTTCTAGTCTTATTAGAGTCAGACTTCAGCAAAATCAACTAACTGGAAACATAACAAATTCTTTTGATGTGCTTCCAAATTTGAATTACATCGAATTGAGTGAAAACAATTTTTATGGTCATCTTTCACCAAATTGGGGAGAGTTTCGTAGTCTCACAAGCCTCAAGATCTCTAACAATAATTTATCAGGTGGTATCCCACCAGAGCTAGGCAGGGCAACCAATTTACAAGAACTTCAGTTATCCTCAAATCATCTTACAGGAAATATCCCACAAGATTTGTGTAATTTGGTCCTGTTGTTTGATCTATCTCTCAACAACAATAATCTTTCAGGAAATATTCCCACACAAATTGCATCAATGAAGAATCTTAAAATTATTAGGCTTGGATCTAATAATTTGTCTGGCTCAATTCCAAACCAACTTGGAAATTTGCTCAGAATAGGCAACATGAATTTGAGCCAAAATAAATTTGAGGGAAATATTCCTCTAGAGCTAAGCAAATTGACATCCCTTTCAACTCTTGATCTCAGTGAAAATTTGTTGAGAGGAAGATTAACACATATGCTTGGAGCATTGGAAAGATTAGAAACATTGAATCACTCTCACAATAGTCTTGCAGGTGATGTTTCTACTATCTTTGGTGATATGATGAGCTTGACTTCTATTGATATATCTTACAATGAGTTTGAGGGTCCACTTCCCAATATTCCAGTCTTCCGCAATTCTACAATTGAAACATTAAGAAATAATAAAGGCTTGTGTGGCAATGTTAGTGGCTTGTAGCCTTGCCTAACATTAGGTGGGGAATCACATAGTCATATGACAAACAAAGTCATAACAGTGATTTTACCCCTTACTTTGGGCATTCTAATACTGACATTGTTTGTTTTTGGAGTCTTGTATTATCTATGTAAAACTTCAGTGAAAATTGAAGAGCATGCTACCAATTTACAAACTCCAAACACATTTGCAGTATGGAGTTTTGATGGAAAAATGATATTTGAGAATATTATTGAAGCCACTGAAAATTTTGACGACAAGCATCTCATTGGAGTTGGGGGGCAAGGACGAGTTTACAAAGCAATGTTACCAACAGGTCAGGTTGTTGCTGTGAAGAAACTGTATCCCGTTGTAAACTGAGAAATGCTTAATGCCAAAGCTTTCACAAGGGAGATTCAAGCTCTGACAGAAATTCGACATCGTAAAATTGTAAAGTTATATGGGTTTGTTCACATTCACGATGGTCCTTTATGGTGTATGAATTCTTGGAGAAGGACAATGTCCAAAATATTTTGAAGGATGACGAACAAGCAATTGCATTTGATTGGAATAAGAGAGTGAATGTTATTAAAGATGTAGCAAATGCTTTATTCTACATGCACTATGATTGCTCACCACCAATTATTCATCGTGATATATCAAGTAAAAATGTCCTTTTGGATTTGGAATATGTGGCACATGTCTCAGATTTTGGAACGGCCAAGTTTCTTAATCCCAATTCATCGAATTGGACCTCATTTGTAGGAACCTTTGGATATGCTGCTCCAGGTCAATTTTCTTTCCTTCTAATAGTCCAGAATCTCATAGTTTTTCAGTTTCTCTTTGTTGGTCATAATTATCTATACTTGTCTTTGTCACTACAATCCATTTTTTGCATATATGATATCACCTTTAGCTTATTACAGAACTTGCATACACAATGGAGGTAAATGAGAAATGTGACGTGTATAGTTTTGGAGTGTTGGCATGGGAAATACTTCTTGGAAAGCACCCTGGTGATTTTATATCTTCTTTATTGCTATCATCTTCATCCATTGGTGTTGCCTCAACACTTGATGATATGACATTGATGGTTAAGTTGGACCAGCGTCTCCCTCATCCAACAAAGCGTTTATTTAAAGAGGTGGCATCAGTTGCTAATATAGGACTGGCTTGCATGCTTGAAAGTCCACGAACTCGCCCTACTATGAAGGAGGTTGTCAAGGAGCTTGTAGTGTAAAACTCATCTTCAATGGATGGACTCAACATCTATACTAACGTGTGAAGGTAAAGATTGAAGTTATTAAACAGGGTTGGGTTTTACTTGCTCTTTTCTATTTTGTACTTTTTTTTTCCGTTGTTGTAATTTGTGTTATTTTAAACTTGTATCCACTTCCAACATCTTCGAAGATATAATCACAATTAAATATTGTTTTTGATATGCTTATTTGGTATCCAAACAATTCAAATATATCTAATAGCAATTATAATTGAGGATCACGAAAGGCCCAAACCAAGGTTCTAGAAAAGGCTTAAGTTTCATTTGGGCCAGGCCCAAACGAAAGCGGAAGTAAAAGATGACCGCCCAAACTGCAGAAAGATCCACAATGGAGAGGGATGAAAGCGGAATCAGAAATGAGAGTCGCATGAAGCTAATCAAGGTCAAGAAGATAATTTCAGATTCATGCTTTAGAGGTAGGAAACTATACGCAGGAGAACCAAGTTGTCACCAGAGTGACACAAGGGCTGACAATTCACTATCACTTATAACAACGACATCAACTTCCTTGTAGCGGAGGGAACTAAGGTTAGCTACTCATTCTTTCAAATTATATATAATATATAAATTATGTTCCCGAGACAAAACTTTCCTTTTATTCGAAAAATTTTGAATTTTCAAATTATAATCAATGAAAAGGGTACAATTCTGACTAAAATTTACAATTTTTATTTATTTATGTAGTCACTTTTCTTAAAATTAAAAAAATATAAGGTTTGGAAATGCAAATATTATTCAAATAAATTTCTTTATTGAAGGATAGTTATTAAATTTTAATATTTCATTGATTAAATATTATATATATATATATATATATATATATATATATATATATATATATATAAAGTTGCTAAATATGATACATTTGTCACGAAGTCTTAAACCTTATATTACGGGTCATCTTGAAGGACCTGGTAAGTCAATCTTTCACTGAGTAAGACTGCGAGTTTTTTTGTAATTACCTTAGATATTTTTGTAATCCTTTAATTTAGATTTCTTTTCCTTTTAGCTTCCTAAATTAAAATTTATCTTTTAATTTCAAAATTAAAAAAAATTCTTAACGTCATTATATTTGCTGTTAACATGATTAATGTGACTAACATCATATGATATATATATATATATATATATATATATATATATATATAAAAATATTTACGTAATAAATTATAATTAAACCATTTTTATGTAAGTCTTAAGAATATTTAAATTTGTTAGACTCAACTTTTTCAAAACCATTTGTATGGGGTAATAACAAATGTAGAACACTACATGTTTATTATCATCATTACCATAAAATAGATATCGTACGTTTGAGGGGGAGCTTATTTTATTCAAGCAACTTTATTTTCTAAAACTAAGAAAAGTTTATTTGCTTGAGCTACTTTATATTTTTTTTAAGTGATACAATTTCAGAGAAAAAAATTGTTATGTCCATTAATAAAGCTTTCTTTACATATTTTCACAAATTCAACTAACATTTTTATAAGTCTAAATCCACAACACTCCTTAACTAACATCTTTTAGAGACAAAGAAAAAAATCAATAGAGATTTGATCAATTTAAGTCTTGTTGTATTACTTCAAGTATGACAGTTTTGTTAATTCTGTTTTTTTTCCTCTTATGATATAAGAGTTACCTCATCTTTTGTATATGTTGTTGAATCAATAATAGATATACACAAGCATTTAAACAAACACGTATTGTGCATATATGTGTGCGAGTAATTACATCTTAGAGAGAGTGTATTCTTCCTTCCTCTACCAACAAGTCTCATGTGTTTATCTTATAGTTGTATTCTATCAGCACAACAATATATCTCAACAAATTTTTAATCTTTGAGAAAATTCGTAATTAATAAAAAGGTTAAATAAATAAAATTTATAATGAGATCTATTAAATGTCTAGAACTGAAATGTGATGTGTTATCTTACATTTTAAGTTTCAAACTTTATAAATCATTTTATTTGAAGAAGTATATAAAATCTACATCATATATAGGATGAGATTTCTCCGCGTAGAATAATTACCTTCGTATCTTATCCTTTTCCTAATGAGACATAGAAAGAAAGAAAAACAGTGTCGTATCCTATCCTTTTCCTAATGAGACATTGAAGGAAGAAAAACAGTGTATACGACAAAATGGAAGTGTCGTAAAGGAAAGTGACATCATTGTCATATTAGTATATTATTAGATTTTCTTGTTAACTTAATAACTCTTAAGTAACTAGTGACGGACAAAGTTGTTGCTTTGTAAGTTAACATGGTAAAAAAACAACCACGTCAGTCATGATAGAAAATGCCAAAATAGGCACGTGGTTTACCATAATTAATTTTTTTATTTAAAAAATTGACAAACTTTTTTTGTCCATTTAAAATTATCATAACCCTTATGGTTATCACTATTTTCTTTAAATTTACAATATATTTATTTTCTTTAAAATAAATAGCCAACTATTTATTTTAATTATCATTATCACCTTTTCTTATTATTTTTCATTTATTTTTAAATATTATATATAATAACAATAATACGCTGAAAAATGCCAAACCAGATTGCTGATTTGTGAGAATTATTGATTTATTAAAAATTAACAGATAAGAAAATAGATACTTTTATATGATGAAAACAGATACTTTTGCCTTCCTTTCTTAAAAATTTGAAAGCATATTTCTAGGGTAAAACTAGAGTGCTGGTTTGTGAGGAAAGATCACAATTGAAAAGTATAACTTGAGGGAAAATATCATACATAATTTCTATTTCAAACTTATGGAGCACGCGAACTTACAGACAATGCTGTTGACTTCGGTCATGTATCATTGATTCTATGTATATACAAGTGAATTTCTTTTTCTAAAATAAATCGAAATAAAAAATAATAATTACCTAACTAACACTTTGAAAAGTTTATTCCTATATTAATATTTTCATATTAAAATATTATAAATAATTTATTAATTAAACATAGTGAATTTATAATTTTATTTATATTATTTACCTAATTTATTAAATATATAAAATATAAAAAGGCAAGAAAAAACCTGCATGGAAGTCGGCTCCCAAAAAATCGTTTTCCAACAGGAGAAATGTCAAAATTTATATAATTTATAGTTTGGAAATCGATTACCTGAAACACGATTTTTATATATCTACAGTGATAGGGTCTACTTCAGGAAATAAACTTTTTTATTTGGGTTTTTTTAGAAATAAATTAGTGTATAAGTAGTGGCACATTCCATGACCAAAATGCAAGCTTTCTGTTACACTGCACTTCAATATTGCGTGAACAAATCCCTATGCTATTCATATTTCCAACGCTTCTGTCCATGAAGCTCCAACCATTTTGGTTGTTTCTTCTAATGTGCTCTTATGCATTTTCCCATTCTCACGCTTTTGATTCTTCTCGAATTACTCCAGAAGCAAATGCTTTGTTGAGGTGGAAAGCCAGCCTCGACAACCAGAGTCAAGCTTCTCTCTCTTCATGGAGTGGCAACAGTTCTTGCAATTGGCTCGGAATTGCATGTGATCACTCCAATCATGTGTTCAAAATAAATCTTCCAAGTATTGGATTAAGAGGTACGCTTCAAAATCTCAACTTCTCCATGTTTACAAACATTCACACTCTTAATCTAAGCATCAACTTCTTGAATGGGAGTATTCCTCCTCAAATTGGAGTCATGTCCAATCTAATTATTCTTGATTTGTCTTTTAATGAACTTTCTGGGGTTATTCCTTCTGAAATAACACAATTGGTCGGTCTTCATACATTGAACATGAGTGACAATATTTTCAGTGGGTCTCTTCCTCAAGAAATAGGTAGATTGAGGGAGCTGAGAATGCTTCATGTTCCTTGGTGCAATCTCACAGGGACAATCCCAATCTCTATAGAAAAGTTCAACAATTTGTTTCATCTAGACGTGGGAGGCAACAACCTTTCTGGCAGGATTCCTCATAGAATATGGCGTATGGACCTAAAGCATTTGTCACTTGCAATTAATAAATTCAATGGTTCCATCCCCGAAGAAATTGTGAATATGAGGAACTTGGAGATTCTGTATCTTCAGAAAAGTGGCCTTTCTGGAAACATGCCCCAAGGAATTGGGATGCTGGGGAAAATAGTACATCTAGACATGAGCAATTGTAATCTTAATGGGTCCATACCTCTTTCAATTGGAGCTTTGACCAATATATCCATTCTTAGCTTACACGACAACCACCTTTCTGGTCACATTCCTAGTGAAATTTGTAAGTTAATCAACCTTGAGATTCTTGATTTGTCTAATAATTTTCTCTCTGGCAAAATCCCTTCAACAATAGGAAACTTGAGATATCTGAAGTATTTTTCCCTTCTTGGAAACAAACTCTCTGGCTCTGTTCCTCGTGAAATTGGAAACCTAAGCAATCTAAATTTTCTTAGCCTTTTTGGCAACCAATTCTCTGGCTCTATTCCTCGTGAAATTGGATTTTTGAGAACACTCGGTCAACTAGATTTGTCTAATAATTTTCTCTCTGATAAAATTCCCTCCACAATTGGAAACTTGAGCAATCTAGTTTATCTTTACCTTTATGCAAACCAATTCTCTGGCATTATCCCAGATGAAGTTGGAAATTTGCATTCCCTTGTAACAATTCAATTGCTACACAACAACCTCTCTGGACCAATTCCGACCTCCATAGGTAACCTGATCAATTTGAAATCCATTTCACTTTATGATAATAACCTCTCTGGGCCAATCCCGACTTCCATAGGTAACATGGTCAACTTGGAATCCATTTTACTTCATCAAAACAAACTCTCCGGATCCATTCCTTCCACTATTGGAAATTTGTCAAAGCTTCGTGGATTAACTTTATTTCAAAATTATCTCAACGGCAAGATTCCAATAGAAATGAATAGACTTGCTACTTTGGAAAATTTGCAACTAGCTGATAATTATTTTCTTGGCCATTTACCTCACAACATTTGTAGTGGTGAAAAGTTGACACATTTTTCTGCTAGCAATAACAATTTTACTGGCTATATTCCGGAGAGTTTGAAGAATTGCTCTAGTCTTATAAGACTCAGGCTTCAAAAAAATCAACTAACTGGAAACATAACAAATGCTTTTGATGTACTTCCAAACTTGGATTACATCGAATTGAGTGAAAACAATTTTTATGGTCATCTTTCACCAAATTGGGGAAAGTTCCGTAATCTCACAAGCCTCAAGATCTCAAACAATAATTTATCAGGTGTTATCCCACCAGAGCTAGGTGGGGCAACAAAATTACAAGAACTTCAATTATCCTCAAATCATCTTACAGGAAACATTCCACAAGATTTATGTAATTTGGTCCTGTTGTTTCATCTATCACTCCACAACAATGATCTTTCAGGAAATATTCCCAAAAGAATTGCATCGATGAAGAATCTTCAGTTTTTCAGTATTGGATCTAATAATTTGTCTGGCTTAATTCCAAATCAACTTGGAAATTTAGTCAAATTATGGAACATGAATTTGAGCCAGAATAAATTTGAGGGGAATATTCCCTTGGAGCTTGGAAAATTAATATCTCTTACAACTCTTGATCTCAGTGGAAATTTGTTGAGGGGAAGATTAACACATATGCTTGGAGGATTAAACAAATTAGAAACATTGAATCTCTCTCACAATAGTCTTTCCGGTGATCTTTCTTGCTTTGATGATATGATGAGCTTGACATCTATTGATATATCGTACAATGAGTTTGAGGGTCCACTTCCAGACATTCCAGTCTTTCGCAATGCTACAATGGAAGCATTAAGAAATAATAAAGGCTTGTGTGGCAATGTTAGCGGCTTAAAGCCTTGCCTAACACTGAGTGGGAAATCGCATAATCATGTGACAAAAAAAGTCATAACAATGGTTCTACCCCTTACTTTGGGCACTATAATGCTGGCATTGTTTGTTTTTGGAGTCTTGTATTATTTATGCAAAACTTCTGTGAAAATGGAAGAGCTGGCTACCAATTTACAAACTCTAAACACATTTGCAATATGGAGTTATGATGGCAAAATGGTATTCGAGAATATTGTTGAGGCTACTGAAAACTTTGATGATAAGCATCTCATTGGAGTTGGGGGGCAAGGACGAGTTTACAAAGCATTGTTACCCACAGGTCAAGTTGTTGCGGTAAAGAAACTACATTCAGTTCCAAATGGAGAAATACTTAATATGAAAGCTTTTACAAGTGAGATCCAAGCTCTTTCAAAAATTCGCCATCGTAACATTGTAAAGTTATATGGGTTTTGTTCACATTCCCATTGGTTATTTGTGGTGTGTGAATTCTTGGAGAAGGGCAATGTCCAGAATATTTTGAAGGATGATGAACAAGCAATTGCATTTGATTGGAATAAGAGAGTGAATGTTATTAAAGATGTAGCAAATGCTTTATTCTACATGCACTATGATTGCTCACCACCAATTATTCATCGTGATATATCAAGTAAAAATGTCCTTTTGGATTTGGAATATGTGGCACATGTCTCAGATTTTGGAACGGCCAAGTTTCTTAATCCCAATTCATCGAATTGGACCTCATTTGTAGGAACCTTTGGATATGCTGCTCCAGGTCAATTTTCTTTCCTTCTAATAGTCCAGAATCTCATAGTTTTTCAGTTTCTCTTTGTTGGTCATAATTATCTATACTTGTCTTTGTCACTACAATCCATTTTTTGCATGTATGATATCACCTTTAGTTTGTTACAGAACTTGCGTACACAATGAAGGTAAATGAGAAATGTGACGTGTATAGTTTTGGAGTGTTGGCATGGGAAATACTTATTGGAAAGCACCCTGGTGATTATATATCTTCTTTATTGCTATCATCTTCATTCATTGGTGTTGCCTCAACACTTGATGATATAACATTGATGGATAAGTTGGACCAGCGTCTCCCTCCTTCAACAAAGTGTTCAGTTAAAGAGGTGGCATTGGTTGCGAAGATAGCACTTGCTTGCATGACTGAAAGTCCACGATCTCGCCCTACTATGAAGGAGGTTGTCAATGAGCTTGTAGTGTAAACCTCATCTTCAATGAACAGACTCAACATCTCAACTAACGTGTGTAGGTCAAGATTGAAGTTATTAAACAGGGTTGAGTTTTACTTGCTCTTTTCTATTTTGTACCGTCTTTTTTTTTTTCTGTTGTTGTAATTTGTGTTATTTTAAACTTGTATCCACTTCAAACATGTTCGAAGATATAATCACAAATAAATATTGTTATTAATATGTTTATTTGGTATCCAAACAATTCAAATATATATAATAGCAATTATAATTGAGGATCAAATGGTAAGAGTCTTTATACACTTCAACAAGTTTATATATGAAGATGACAAAATTAATGCTTAAATCGGCTACTCAACATTTATGGAAATCATTGATATGTGATTCTTTAGGTTTGGACATAGTACAATGCAAAGTTGTTTTGGATCTCTAACACAGTTTGGCAATAGGAGCGAAACTATAAACATCTTTTCCAAATGTTACTCGGGTTTACTCTTTTAGTACAACATGTTGCTTTTCTTAATTAATTGTATTTTGTGTTACACCCATACTTTAACTGCCAAAAAAATAAAAAAACTAAATAGTCGTGTATATGTCATATCGTGAAAGGGTATGTTTAAGATCATAAATTGACTAGAGACAAAGGTAAATTTACGGTATTTAAGGGGTTCAAATTTCACTTCACAAAATGATTTTTCAGGATTAAGTTAGACTTATAACTTATTGCTTAATAGTGTGTGTATAGAATTTTTTGCTTCATTTTGTTTGAAAGAAACTAGAATTGCCAAAAATAAGAACTTAAATGGATTCATTTTTTCTCTAAATTTTAATCTATGAATTATGTCATTAAAAATCAATCTAGTTATTAGATGTAATATATATCATAACATGAATGAGATAGTTTACACTGTTAAACCTCCAAGTAGCATAGAGATTAAGGAAGAAATCTTAGTTTTCTCCCTAATGTCGTGTAGAGTCAACCAAGATATAAATACAAAGTTAAAGTGACTTGGGAATGTGAGAATTTGATATAAATGCAAAACAGTGAGGGAAATAAGAATTATCACTTTGAATGATCCTATAAATGCAAATGTTGCAAGTGTAATGATGAATGATGCAAAATATATATATAGGTTAAATATTTATATATCTATAATTTATAGATAAATGTTAGAATTTAGAGATATCAAAATGGATTTCAATCCGAGAGCCAACCCGACTTATCACAGGTTTGAGTCGGGTTGGGTTGAAAAAAATTCAGATTTTTCAAAAGTGGGTTGAACTCAACTCAGCTCACTTAATCCACCAACATTTTTTTATAATTTTTTATAATTTTTTTAATAATTATTTACTACTCCTACTTATATAGGTTCATAATTTCATATTTTTAAATATGTTAGAATGTTGCTCAATAAATATTTAAATAGTTTGAATGTTGAATTAATTTGATTATCAAGTTATATACGTTGATACTTTAATCTTTAATTATAATCTTTATAGTAAATTACTCAAGCAACCGTCTTACAAATAAATTTTTCTAAATTAGCATGACAAAAATGTGAAGTTTTTTAATTTATATTTTGTTGAATAGCATAATAGAAAATGTGTAATATTAGCATGTTTTCTTGGACTATATGGACACCTTTTTTTGGAAACAATTCATCATATATTGGTGGTAAGTATGATGAAGACATTGGTAATTGATTTTACTTTGATTGTCATCTCATGGGTTGCTTAAAAATTTATTTAAATATTTGAATACTTAAAATAAATAAATAGATAATTTTTTTATGTGGGTTGGTGGGCCAGCCCACTTAACCCACCAACCCGTGGTGGGTTGAGTCGGGTTGCGAAATTTCTGGCTCACCATAAAGTGAGCCGGGTTAGGTTCACTCATTTTCAACTTGGCTCATGGTGAGCCCACCCGTGTGAGCCGGATTGACTCACTTTGACATGTCTATTAGATTTGCTTTAAAAATAAAAACTTTATAAGTTCATATATAAAATTTTAAAATAATTTTATAACAATTTAAAATAAATATGTTTATTTAAAATTTTACAATTCAATTTATAAATTTTGCATTTAACTTTATTTAAATATTGTTTCAAATATTTATATTGTTTCAAATAAATAAATATTTAAATAAACTTAATTTTGTTAAAAATATCAATTATAATAAAAAATTATTGTAAAAATTATATAAAAATTAAATTTGATATAAGGATGAAATTGATCCAGTTTTAAAAAAATGAGACCAAATTGAGATAAAATAATAAATATAAGAACTACATTGAATTTATTTTTGTGTAATAGAATTTCAATAGACTTACTCGCCTAAAAGAAAGTGTACAACGTAAAAAGATATCTCATTCAATAATTTATTTATAGATTATATATTATAGTTAAATTATCATTTAATTACTTGTTTGGCTTCACTTTGGTTAGAAAGTTTTAAATTGGTCTCCATTTTTTAAATTATTTCAATTGCGTTCTAACTATTGAGAAGATGTCTCAAAGGTCTTTAAAAAATTATTAAGGACATTAATAATATCACGTGTCAATATGTGATTTATTTTATTTATTTAATATATTTTTTTAAATATATCCTATCCGTTGGATAAATATTTATTACTATTTGTATCCATATCCGTCGGGTATCTATTGTGTGGATATTCGTCTATTTTTTTTATATCTACGGATACTCACAGGTAATTGCAAAATTATTTAAAAAACAAATATTTAATTATAAATTCAAATAAAATAAAATAAAATACATCATTGTCATAAATTTTAAATAAAGTTCAAATAAACTCAAGTTGATACAAGTCCAAATAATTGTAAAAGTATAAAATAACGTTCAACAATGAAAATTCTTTAATTAGTGTTTTGATCAACAAACTCACTTTCTCCGATTGGTTTCTGAAAAATAAACAAAATAAGCAAATAATAAACCTCAATTGTCATATGTCAAGTATTCTTATTTTGATTCCATCGTTTGACAACAAACATACCATAAACGCCATTGTCTATATAAGATTTGATCTATATGCCCAATTTCAAAAAAAGGAAAGAAAAGAATGTTAAGGGGTGTAAGTTTAGCGGGTAAGGGTATCCACAGGTACGGATACTATGATATCCGTACCCGCCCCGTTAACATGCGGTTATCAAAAATACCTGTACCCATGGGTAGCGGGTATCCATTTTTAATATCCGTTTTCTACCCGTTGCGGGTTTTATCCGCGGATACCCGCGTGTACGAATTTTTTTGACATTCCTACCCTTAAGAACTTTATAAATGCGGTTTCACTATTTTTTTTTAATATTTTGTAGTATATTAGTAATTAGTAATATTCTGCTTTAGTTATTTTGGTTAGAATGTTGTTATTTTATCTAGTTAGTTAAAATTAACTGTTTAACTTTAATATTTACTTAATATTTTGCACATAATATTTAGAGACGATTAAACTTTTTTTGGGAATCATTTAAAAAATATTTTTTGACAAAGTTCGTTAAAGAGAAATTAGGATTCACTTAATATATATCCTGATTCTAAAACAACTCAGTGAATTGAACACAAATGAGAAAGAGAAAAATAAATTTTGGTTGAATTCTTAATTAAATAGGATTTGATTATTAGAGCTAGATAGTTAGTCAAGATAATAAATTGTAACAAGTGATATATCAATGAAATAAACCAGAAAACAAACTAAGTGAGTGTGTGAATCCATAAACAATTTGAGTGTTTCCATTATTGTTGTCAAGTTGATATTGCTTGAGTTTTATTTTGATAACATCACATTAGAAGCATGAAAATGATTAAGAATTTTTTGTTGAATTTATATATCTCAATGTCAAACAGTCAACCTGTAAGTAATCATTCTTTGTTGATAACCCATTTGAGCCTAATTATTTTGAATTTATACACCTTAATCTTAACTTTAATTATTATCCTTTTAATTTGCATACTTAGGGATCAAGAGCATAAGTACATTTTATTCAACTGTAAACGAAATTAGTTAGTGGAATTGTACTTAATGAAAAAAGGGTTGGGTATTATAATTCACTCTTTAAAAAAAAAAGAATAAAAAGAAAGAGAGAATGAATTATGATGGAAATAATTGTAATAATGTTAATAATAATAATAATAATAATAATAATAATAACCTATTATAAATAATAAAATAATTATTATTATAATAATAATGACTATAATAATAATATTGAATTGTCACAATAATAGTATTACAATTACAATAAAATAATAATAATAATAATAATTATTATTATTATTATTATTACAACATTAGTAATAATAATAATAATAACAATAATAATATATGAGTGCATTTTCGTAAATATTTGGAGTGATATTTTTTGTAAATATTTGGAGTGGTATTTTTATAGATAATCTATAACTATATATAAAGGGGATTCCCTCTTTTGTGTCCACATTTCATAATTCCAACTTTACCCTTTATAATTTAATTATTTATTAAATTTTTAAAAATTAATGGTTATTTGTATAAGTTTT
>Ga0214542_1003330_pt1 | contig 32899 bp, 27 predicted proteins | sample CNSS1metaG_FD_160096 | JGI IMG/M metagenome (GOLD analysis project Ga0214542, IMG submission 160096) | Root nodule microbial communities from cowpea collected in UCLA plant growth center, Los Angeles, California, USA - CNSS1 | ecosystem: Host-associated > Plants > Roots > Nodule | place: USA...
AAATTTTTTTGCCCAACGTTGCGCGATAATTGATTATCCTTGGTGATAATCGATTATTATTTCAAGGTTTGAATCCTAAAAAGAATTGGATGAGCAGATAATTGATTATTGTAAGTTATAATCAGTTATTACAGAACAAATTTTAGTAATTTGGATAGGGGTTTTGATAATCGATTATTCTCTCTGATAATCGATTATCCTTAAGAATTTGAACTTTATTTAGAGAATGGATAATCGATTATCCTTAATGATAATCGATTATTGAGCGATGCTTTACCAAAATTTGGAAAACTTAAGTTGTTGCACTTTCAAGATATTTCTAGTATTTCCAAATCTCTCCTAAGTTCATAAAATCCATCTTCGGCTAAAGGTTTTGTAAAAATTTCAACTAATTGATGCTTGGTGTTTACATATTCTATAACACAATTTCCTTTACTTATATGATCCCTTAAAAAATGATGTCTAATTTCTATGTGCTTTGTTCTATAGTCCATTATGGGATTTTTGGTTAAGTTTATGCCACTTGTATTATCACACTTTAGAGGTATGTGATTTTGATAAATATTATAATCCTCTAATTGTTGTTTCATCCATAGGATCTGAGCACAACAATTGCCAACAACAATGTATTCAGCCTTAGTAGTTGAGAAAGCCACACATGCTTGTGTCTTGGAGTGCCAAGAAACTAAGGAACATCCTAAAAGCTAGGAGAGGCACCTGATGAATACCAAAGCCCAAAACAAGCAGTTCCTTTTAAATATTTTAAAATTCTTTTTACAGCAGTAAGATGTGATTCTTTTGGATTAGCTTGAAAACGAGCACACACACATACAACTTGCATAACATCAAGCCTACTTGTAGTAAGATATAACAGAGAACCTATCATGCCTCTAAACATGGTTTGATTTACTTCTATACTTGATTCGTCTTTATCTAAATAACAAGAGGTTCCCATAGGAGTACTTGCTTCCTTAGTAGTATCCATTCCAAATTTCTTAAATACCTCTTTGCAGCACTTAGACTGTGATATGAAAATTCCATTTTCCATTTACTTAATTTGCAAACCCAAAAAGAATGTCAATTCACCCATCATTGACATTTCAAACTCACCTTGCATTATACTTGAAAATCCTTCACATAGAAAATTATTAGTAGATCCAAAAATCATGTCATCTACATAAATTTGCACTAAAAAAATACATTCACCTACTCTTTTGATAAACAGAGTTAGATCAAATTTTCCTCTCTCAAAATCATTTTCTAAGAAAAATGTGCTTAATTGTTCATACCAAGATCTAAGTGCTTGTTTTAATCCATAAAGTTCTTTTTTAAACTTATAAATGTGATTAGGAAATACTTAATCTTCAAAACTAGGAGGTTGCTCAACATACACATCTTCTTTTATAAATCCATTTAGAAAAGCACTTTTAACATCCATTTGATACAGTTTAAATTTCATGAGAGACGCATAAGCAAGAAGTAAACATATGGCTTCTAACCTTACAACTAGAGCATATGTATCATCATAATCTATACCTTCTTCTTGTTTGTATCCTTTTGCTACAAGTCTGACTTTATTCTTGGTGATGTTTCCATCTTCATCCAGCTTGTTTATGAACACCCACTTTGTTCCTATTACTTGATGTGAATCTTCTCTATGAATGAGTTCCCAAACTTCATTCCTTTCAAATTGAATCAGCTCTTCTTGCATTGCAATGCACTATTGATCATCTTGAAGAGCTTCTTCTACATTCTTTAGTTCTACCTTTGAAACAAAAGCTATTGTCATACAATAATTTGACATATTCCTAGTAATTACTTCCTTTGATATATCTCCAATGATGTTTTCTAGAGACAGTCCTCTAAGTGATTTCCAGCTTTTGGCAAGATCTTTAGGTTGAGGCAGTGGGTTCTCATTTAAGTACATTTCATCAAGATCCTCTTTAATATACTCTTCATCATCAAGATCCTCTTTAATATACTCTTCATCTCCTCAAGGTCCACAACTTCATAAAAAACAACATGCATAAATTCTTCTACATTTAAGGTTCTTTTATTAAAAACTCTATAGGCTTTACTGGTTAATGAATATCCTAAGAAAATAGCTTTATTTGTTTTAGAATCAAAATTTCCTAAATTTTCTTTTCCATTAAACAAAACATTTACGTCCAAATATTTTTAAATGTGCTACATTAGGCTTTCTTCCTTTAAACAACTCATAGGGGGTAATTTTTAAGATGGGTCTAATGAGCATTCTATTCAATACATAACAAGTCGTGCTCATAACATTAGCCCAAAAATATTTAGGCATTTCATATTCGTTCAACATTGTGCGAGCTAGTTCCTCTAATGATTTGTTTTTCCTTTATATAACTTCATTTTGTTGAGGAGTTCTAGGTGCAGAAAAAATATGCATAATCCCATTTTCTTCACAAAAAATTTCAAACAATTCATTTTGAAATTCCGCTCCATGATCACTTCTCAATACCTTATTTTTCAAATAATTTTCACTTTGAATCATTTTTCCAAATTTTTTAAAGGCTTTAAAAGCCTCACTTTTTAATGTGAGAAAGAAAGTCCAAGTATATCTTGAGTAATAATCAACAATAACAAGAGCATAGTAATTCCCCGACTTTTTATCCTAGAAGGACCAAATAAATCCATATGCAACAGTTCTAATGGCTTTGAAGTAGAAATAACATTTTTTGAATGAAATGATGATTTTACTTATTTTCCCTTTTGACAAGCAGCACATAGTTTATCTTTTTCAAACTTTATTTTTGGCAAACCAAATACTAATTCTTTAGATATTAGCTTGTTTAGATGTTACATATGAATATGAGCAGCTCGTTTATGCCACAACCATGAATTTTCTTCTTTAGCAACTAAACAAGTTATATCACTAGATGATGCATTATCAAGATCTATCAAGTAGATGTTATTATGTCTCATACCTTTTAGGGCTACTTCCTTAGAGTCCTTTTGATGAATGGTGCAGTAACCACTCTCAAAGATGACTTTGAGTCCTTTATCAGATAGTTGACTTATATTGAGAAGATTGTGCTTTAATCCTTCCACAAATAGCATATCTTTGATCTCCAAGGTATTTCCTCCATCAACATCACCAATTCCAAGTATTTTTCCCTTGTTGTTATCCCCATATGTAACGAATCCTTGTTCCTTTCTTTTAAAGTTCTTAAACTTCCTTTTATCTCCAGTCATGTCCCTTGAACAACCACTGTTAAGATACCACATTGATTTCCTGGATTTTGAAGTCATCTGCAAAATAAGGAAGTAATTTATTTAGGTCTCTAACAACTTGTTTAGGTCCTTGAGGTTAGAGAAAAATAATTACCTAACAACAGGCACCCAAGAATACTTTCTATTTGGAACACCAAAATGTTTAATATTGCACTTATTTGAAGTATGACCCTTTTTCATGCAATAAAAACAAGTAGTAACACATGCATTCATAGAATAAGCAGTTCCTTTTCTTTTAGATTTATTTTTCTTATTATAATTAAAAGCATACCTATTTCTATTTGGATTCTTCTTAAGAGTAAGTTTTTCACAATTTTTATTTTCCAACGCATCTTCAAGTTGTTTTTCCAAAATATATATATCAAACATGTAACTTTTACAGGAAGCACATTCAACAATTTCTTTTTCATTGTTTTCTAAAGTTGAAATTTTATTTTTTAAAATTTCTTCTTCCTCAAGAGATTTTTCAAGTTTATTTTGTAACTTTTTAAACTTATATTTTAATTTCCTATGAGCAATATCTAATTTACTATATTTAATAAGAAATTGTTGAAATGCATCATAAATAGATGGTTTCTCCTTGCTGCATACGAAACATTGTGTATTCTTGGATCAAGGAGTTCTTATGTTCCCTTTTTACATCGTCTATTCCTTCATGAGTCACTAGCAAAATTTCCCACATCTCACGTTCACTAGTTTAGGTTGAAATCCTCTAAAATTCATCAAGGGTCAAAGCAGATGAAATAATATTTCTAGCCTTAACATCGTATTGAGCCCGTTTATTTTCATCTATAGTCCATTGTGAAAAGGGCTTTGGTTCCTGCACATCATTAACAACATTAACAGGAACAAGCAGACCAATTAACACAACACCCCAATTACCCCTATGAATAGATTCCAAAAATATTTGCATTCTAACTTTCCAGAAGGGGTAATTTTTACCAGTAAAAAGCAGAAGTCTATTGTAGACGCACCCTCAGCAAAAGTTTGGTTTTGACCAACCATTTTCAAAAATTTTGAAAAACTATAAAAGCAAGCTCTAATACCAATTGTAGAAAATGTGCAGCGGAATGATTAGCGTTTGAACAAAAACCAAGAGGGGGTGAATTGGTTTTAATATTAAAATTAATACTTTAAACTTCTAAAATTTTAACGTTTAATTTAAACCTTAGTTCCATTAAATGCAACAACAGATACAATAAATAGATAAGGAAGAAGATTTGACACAAGTATTTATATTAGTTCAGATCAAAAGATCCTACGTCCAGTTGTTAATCTCTTTCAACAAAGAGATTAACTCAATCACTAATAATAGCACATTATAATCAAATTATCAAGATAGTAGGGAAAAGAAAACACCTCTCTTGAAGACACAAGAGATGAAAGTAACTTTCTCTGAATCACACAAAGACCATGACCTAGCTTTCCTAGCAACAACAGTAAAACTCAAACTACTAGAAACCCTCTTAGGAAAAGTTCTCGCTCTACTCACACTAGGCTTTTCAAAACACTTAGAGAACTTCTTTGCAAACACAACACTAAAACTCTAGCTCTCAAAAAGGTAAGTTGGAAGTAGAATTGCAATATTTTAAATAGGGGTTTCAAAAAATTAGGTTAAAAACTGAACAAACATGTTCCAACTGCCAAGGATAATTGATTATCACTTATGATAATCGATTATTCTAGTAGGTTTTCTGAAAAAAAAAATTGAACAGGATAATCGATTATCCTAGGAGATAATCGATTATTCTAGTACGTTTTTGAAAAATTAAAGTTTGCACAGATAATCGATTATCCTTAGTGATAATCAATTATCACTGCAGATTTTCCAAAAATGAGGGAACCAAGAGAGATGAAGTTTATGTTGCTGATTCTAAGATAAATAAAACTACTTTACAACAATAATTAACTTATTTTACAAGATAAGTTTAAACATTTAAAAACTTCTCTTCAATTTTGCTTGGTCATCATTCAAAGTCTCTAGGCTTTCTTCTTTTGCCAACACACCCCATAGTTTCGCCTATGCACTTTTTGTATTTGGAATATCTCTATTATTCTTTGTGCTTGATGGTTGGTAACGTTGTCATTGGCGCGATCAAATTAATACTACTTATCTATAACAACTTCAATATTTTTAAGAAAGTAGCCAACAAAATAGAAATGGTAAAGTAAACCCTAAGTCGTCTCCAATCAGGGTTAGTCAAATTAGTAAAAGTAATAAGAGAAATAAAACTTGTGAAAGATAAAAAAATATAAAAATAATGATAAAGAAAATAGATGGATTCAACTACTTTCAAAATAGATTCTTCATGGGTTATCTAAGGATTTTTCTTCAAATAATTATTGTCTTAAATTTTCAAATTAATCAATGTACATTCTCAATTAATTTGTTGGCATTCTTACTATTACCCAAAGTACATTCTTAATTAAATATTACTATGTCTAATCATGTCTATTATTTTTCCTCTTATATCAAGTAAAAAGCTATTTAATCCAAGTACATTCTTTATTAATTCTTATTAAACTTTTCACCTTTAATCAAAGTACATTCTCAACATTGGCAAAACACATACAATCACATGAGAGTTTCTAAATTTAATCAAAGTACATTCTCAATTCAAATGAAAAACCCTTGAACTCATATCATTGATATGTTATGTAGATTTAACATCGTGCTAACTTGCTATAATGTAAAAATCATTACTTTTACTTGATTAAAAGGAAAAAGACATAGAAAAATACAAATCATAACAATAATCAAAATAACAAACCAATTATTGCATTCTAACCTCAGAATTCATAATGGAATTACAATGGAACCAATCCGAGGAGCTCAGCCCTCCATGGAATCAAAATAAAATAAAAATAGAAGAAGAATAGAGAGAGAGAACAAAATTAGGCCCTCCTAAAGGGTTGCTAAACTTCGAATATCCGAACCTGTCTTTTTGCTTCCCTTGATCTCTCTATATAAAACTTGGACTAGGCTTTTTCTATTACTAAAATCTCTCAAATATCTTAAAAATAATCACAAATATCATTTATCTTTATAGTTTTTTATGAATATCTAAAAATATTTGGAGAGATATAGTCAATTTTAAAACTATTTGACAAATACAATTGGTTAAAAATTTGATATAATTAAATAAATAAATTATTTAAAGATATATGATAAATTACCACCAATTATTATTTGCATTAATTTTCCAAATCAACCATTTTTAATATCCTTCAATTATCTCCTAAATAATCTAATATCCTCAAGATATATTTTTTTGTTGTGGAGATCTAAAAAGAGTTCAGAAGATCTTGTCATATTTAAAAAGAGTTGGTAGTTATGATCTTTTGATATTTTATTATATAATTAAATAAGATAATTATTTAAAAATATCAAATAAAATATCTAACGATATGTTTTTCTCAAATTATCTTTTATCATAAATATTTATGAATTATCAAAGCCTTTTTGTAGAAAAAGATAGAGAAAATTGAAGTTCCTATTTTTGTTCCTCGTTCCCTCTTCCTGGCATAGCCAAACTTCTTCACTTTTTCAAGCTTTTCTTGCCTTATTCATGCAATGCTTGGTTTGGATTTTTGTTATTTTGATAATTTTCTATTTTTGGATTGATCTTTAAGGTGTCATGAAACTTTAATCAATTTATTTCCACACCTCAATGAGTTCAACTTAGTTGTGTTGGCACAAGCAAGCTTGAAGCAAAGAATTGATAAAGCCATGCACATGAAGATCATAGGTGTTTGATGAAGATTGATGAAGATCCCTTTGAAGATTATGTTTTAGTGTAGTAAATTTGAAATAACATGTTAAATGTAATGTGTTAGTGTTTTATCTTGTTGGTAGGCTATATGACATAGGTTAGATGTCTTTTATCTTTAGTGTGTCTTTAAATCTGTTAAAATGGGTTTTAACAGGTTAAAAGGCTTGTTGTATATAGTTTCTGGTATGAATGTATTCAGTCAGTTGAATTATTTTTCAATCGACTGATTTCACTTAAGTCAAGTGAAAATCAACTGATTGTACGGAAAATTCAATCGACTGTTTTCACTTAAACCATACTATATAAGTTGTGTTTTCATGTGCAGAGATGCGAATCTGCATTTTTGAGCACGAAACTTTGTCATTCATCTTTTGGAAAGCTCTTTCTCTCTCTCTCTCTCTCTCTCTCTCTCTCTGTGTGTGTGTGTAATACACAACTATAACTCGTGTTTTGAAGATCTTGGTTGATCTTGGAGGAATTTTGGCTTGTGAGTAGCTTGAAGAACACATGTATGGTTGGCTAAGGACAACCACCATCAGGTTTGGATGTTCTTGTGCCTCTGGTTGGTTTGCCTGATGTAATTTAAGGTCTGTAAGTGTGATTCTTGCAGGGTGTGTGTCTAGATAATTGTGTGAGTCAAAAAACTTGTGAGTTTTGTTGTTGAAAAGTGTAATCTTGGTGTGTGATTTGTAAAGCTTTTGAATATAGTGGAAACCAGGCTAAGGTTGTCCTGGTAAACTGGATGTAGCTTTGTGATTGAGTGAACCAGTATAAAAATAGCTGTGCATTTCTCTTTCCTTCATCTCACTCTCTTTGAAACTCTTTAAAAACTCAAGAAAACCAAGCAATTTGATCTTTGGTGTGATATAATGCGTTCTTGTGTAATCTAAGGCTTTATACTTCTTATAAATACTGTTGGAACAAGTCTTGTATGTAAAAGATTGTTGTTTGAGTTGAATTTGCGAATTCTATATTCTACATAAATTTCCAGTATTTTAGCCGACTGATTTGTCTTTTTAATCGACTGTTTCATAGCATCAATTAATCGACTGAAAATGTATTGGTCTGCTGCATTTCCAGTCCATTAGATTCAATTGAAAAGAAGTTTAAGCCTTCAAAAAAGTTTTATAAAGCCAATTCAACCCCCCCCCCCTTTTTGGCTAAATTCACCATTTCAAAACTAACAAGTTACAGCAACACCAACACACCTCAAGTATCCAAAGATCATTTATGCAACTAAAAAGTTATTTTTGTATCTAATGGTCAATAAATCCAATTATAAAAAGTCTTAGTTGAATCAATCTTTTAAGAATAAAATTCAATTAAAAATCTAGAATTAAACATTAAATGAAGGCATAAATATTAACTCATCAACCGCACACCTTGTTGCATTTATTTTGTTCTTGGGTTTTGTTCGTATTTTACTCGTTGCACCACACGTTCAATACACACAACACATATTTAATTACTCGCCACACCACACGTTTCATTATTATGCACCCTTATTAGTTTTGTTTTTTATTTGGGCTATGTTAAGTTTTAAGCTTTTAATTTATTTCATTTTTAAATGTTTGTATTAAACTTTTTATATCATTTGCTATCTCAGACGCTCACCTTTGTCTAAATAATAAAAATAAAAAAATAAATTATAAAATTAAATTGAAAGGTGATTTTCCACACTTTTTGTTAAAGAACGAGTACTCGAGCGACCATCCACGTCAGCGTAGTCCTAATACTTATTACCTTTTCTTCTCTTAAAAATTCTAAAAAATATTAAATTTTCAAAATTAAAAATGTCAACCCTTGTTCACTTAAGTGCGGTTCTCACTAGGATTCCCTTTCATTTAAGCCTAGCTCGAACTAACACAATTTCTCAAAAGGTTTTTTAAAAGAACTACATTACCATAATTCTCCATTATGAATGGAGATACGTAGGAGTGGTGATTAATCCTTGTCGTGCAAAAAAAATTGAAAAGATATTTTTGTCCATTCTTATTATTTTTGGGGAAATTTAAGCATTTCTAAATCCATATCACTTTTGCATATTTAATTAAAGGTATTGCCTTCGGGCAGGCTATAGGGTGCTAACACCTTTCCTTCACATAACTGACTACCAGCCCAAAATCTAGTTTTTGGAGACCTTATTTTATCTTCACGAGTCTCCATAGATTTTCCAAACTAAACTATGGTGGCAACTCCAAAACTTTTATTTGTTTTTATTTTACTTTTTTGAGTTACCCATCCCATTGTGAGTTAGGTTGAAAAATATGGCGACTCCATTGGGACATTTAAAGAGTCAAGACACATAATTAGAAATGCAAAATTGGTGTGGTTTTTCTTATGGCTTCTTTCCCCTTTTCTTTTGTATTTTAGTATATTCTTTATTTAGTTGTTATTAGTAATTCTATCTATATTTATTGTGAGCTTTGATGATTGAAATATATGTATATATCCTTGTTTGTTTGGATGTTTGAAGTAGACAACATGTCACGCACACAATATGCATATCATCAGTGGGGGCCTATACACGGGTCTAAGCATAGCTTAGAATTAGAAGGGGTTATGTAGTAGTGTCACTTGGGATGTACTTCTTGTTTGGCTAATTTGAGAATGAAGCTAGAGTATGATCTCTTCATTTGTGTTCCAACACCGAGTTGATTACTCAGTTGTTGTAGAAACGCAGTGAAGAGGGTCATAGCTCTAGTGAAAAAACTTGTGGCTTAGCAACAACAACATGTAAAGGATTTTTTTAAAATAACATTGTCAAATCATGCGTAATTTTTAGCATTACATGAGGTAAGTCATGAATTTGTTTGGTTAAGGTCGATAATTCAACATGTGTGACAAACTTGTGGTTTATCTTCGAGAAAAATGAAATCAACAACCATATATGAAGACAATAGTGCATGCATTGCTCAATTGAAAGAATGATATATTAAAGGAAACAAAATAAAACATATTCTTCCAAAATTCTTTTACGTTCTTGATATTTAAAGAAATGGTAATGTAGAGATAAAAAAGATTCGTTCATGTAAAAATCTAGCAGATTTATTTGCAAAGTCTTTGCTAAGGAGAACTTTTGAATAATCGGTTCACAAAATTGGACTTCATTATCTTAATCATGTAAGTTTACATGAGGGGTCAAATAGAAGATGTAATGAACAATATTATATTAAAAAATATAGAAGGATTTACTTTTTTTTCCTCACTAGGTTTTTTATCCCAAAGGATTTTTCCTAGTAAGGTTTTAACGAGGTACATTCTCATCTCAATAGAAACCCAACGGGTTGTGTTATGAATTAATAATCGTCCACTAATTTGATATAGTTACTCATATTATTAATTAATTTGCTACAATTACTCATATGATTGACAAATAAGATTGAAGTATTTATTATCGTTACAGTGGTAAACGCCATTTGAGTTGTACTTGTCGTAAACCAAAGTATCTTACAAATAATGAGAAGAACATAGAAACACACTTCGCTTATGAAGATGGTGATTCTAATTATGGTCATATGGATGTTACTCATCTTGATATTATTATTATTTAGACCAATGAGTTCTTATGTACTATACATTCACAAAAGTTGATAATAAGACCACCAGAAAAATTAGGAATGAGTCAATCTCATTTTCAGAACGAATATAGGGTGATATTTGTGGTCCAATACACCCACCATGTGGATCATTTATATATGTCATGGTTTTAATTGATGCATCAACTATATGGTTACATATTTGTTTATTATCAACTTGCAAACAAGTATTTGCAATGTTATTAGTACAGTTAAGAGCTCACTTCCCAGATTATCCGATTAAGAAAATCTATTTTAATGACACTGGTGAAATTACATCTTATGCTTTTCATGAGTATTGTATATAAATTGAAATTCAAGTTGAGCATCCAGTAGCACATGTTCATACTCAAAATAGACTTGTGAAATCATTACTAAAATGTCTAAAATTTGTTGCAAGACCATTACTTATGAGAGCTAATCTTCCAATGGCTACTTGGAGATATGCAATTTTGCATGTTGCATTATTGATTCGCATCACACCAACAATTTATCACAAATACTCTATTATGTAGTTAGTTTTTGGTTAGTGGCCTAATATTCTCATGTAAGAATATTTTAGTGTGGTGTATATGTTTCAATTTCCCCACCAAAAGGGATTATGATGGGTCCTCAGAGACGATTGAGAATATATGTTGGATATCATTCTCCCTCAATAATAAAATATCTTGAACTACAACCACGAGACTTATTTACAGTTCAACTTTTTGACTATCACTTTGATGAATAAGTTTTTCCAACATTAGGGGGAGAAAGAAAACAATTGGAAAAAAATATTGGATGGAATGAATTATCATTATCTTATCTTAAACCTCGTACAAAACAATGTGAACTGGAAGTTCAAAGGATAATTCATTTACAAAATTAGTCAATCAATTACTGAATGTTCTTACTAACAGAAAGGGTATTCAAATCATATATGCCAACTGCTAATGCTTCGAGTATATTTGATATTAATTCATAACACGCATGTAGCGTGGTAGGCCTATTAGTTTCAAAGACACGTTTGAAGCGTGGTAGGCCATTTGGTTCCAAGATAAAAGCTCTTGAATGAGAAAGGGAGCTAAAATGCAATATGACCTAATCAAAAATGTGGAAATCCCAAAAGATTCATTTGACATAATTAATGATTCGGTTCCAAAAGAACCTTAGGTAGCTGAAATTTTTGAAAATGATGAGATCTCAATAAATTATGTCATGGATCATATAATATGTAACCAAAATGAAGTAAACATTGACGAAACTTTTACATATAATATAGCGATAAATGCTATGAATTACAATGAGGATCAATAACCAATGATCATTGAAGATTGTCAACAAAGAAATGATTGGCCAAAACGAAAATATGCAAATAAGCATAATTAGATTTGCTTGCTAAAAGAAAGTTTTTGGACCTGTAGTCTGCACACTTGAAGGTGTGAAATCCATTGGGTACATATGGATTTTTATGCAAAAATCAAATTAAGAATGACAAAATTGTTAGATATAAAGCTAATAGGTTGCTCAAGATTTTTTCACAAAACTTGATATTGATTTGTGAAAAGACGTATTCTCTGGTATTGGATGCAACAACATTGCAATATTTGATTATTTTAGTTGCAAAACAAGGTTTGCATTTACATCTAATGGATGATGTTACACTTTATTTGTATGGTTCTCTTGAGAATCATATTTATATGAAAATCCCTAAAGTATTTTATTTTCCCAACAAGGCAAGTTATAAAGAGGGCTATTCAATAAAATTGAACAAGCCCTTTTATCTATTAAAGCAAACGGGACATGTGTGGTATAACCGTCTTATTGAGCACTTATTAAAAGAAGTATATAGAAATGATCCTATTTACTCTTGTATTTATATGAAAAGATCCAAAAATGAATTTGTCATAATTATTGTTTATGTAGATGACATAAACTTCATTGGAACTCCTAATGAGCTCTCAAAGGCAATTGATTGCTTAAAGAAAGAATTTGAGATGAAGGATCTTGAAAATAAAAAAAAAAATTGTTTGAGATTACAAATTGAGTATTTAAACAAAGGTGTTTTGTATACATCAAGATATTTATATAATTAAGGTGCATAAAATGTTATAAATGGACAAGTCACATCCATTATGCACTTTAATAGTTATGGGGTAGTTAGATGTTGATAAATGCTCTTCTTAGACCTCAAGAAAATGATAAAGATCTTCTTGGTCTAGAAGTACCATATCTTAGTGTTATAACAACACTAATGTATCTTGCTGATTATACTTCACGTGATATTGCGTTTGCTGTAAATCTGTTGAGCAAAATATAGTTCTTTACCTACAAGAAGATAATGGATTGGAGTAAAAAATATATTATCTTACCTTAAGGGTACTACGAATATGGAATTATTTTATCAAAATGATTCAAAATTGGATCTAATGAATTATGCAAATGCATATTATTTATTATATTCTCACAATGTCACAATGGTTGATCACAAACAAGATATTTATTGACATGTGGTAGCAAAATGATTGCATGATGATATGTGAAAGAGACCATAACAACAACATCGTCAAAATCGTGCATAATTTTTAGTATTACATAAGGTAAGTTGTGAATATGTTTAGTTAAGGTTATATTTCAAAATGTTCAATTGTGGTCTATCCTTGAGAAGAATGGAATCAACAACCATACAAGGCAATAGTGCATTGTTCAATTGAAAGGATGATGTAGAGATCCAAAAGATTCGTTCATTTGAAAATCTAGCAGATTTATTTACAAAGTCTTTGCCAAGGAAAACTTTCACTAGAAGAAAAATATTTTATGGTGGCAAAAATTTTCTGGCGGTTTATTAAAACTAACGTTATGTTTTTTAAATACTAAATTTAATTTGTGCTTAGGGTCATTTTAAAACTGACGGGAAATTTGTCCTTTAATTTCTTCCCGTTAGCTTTTTCGTTCTCCCACTTCATTTCTCTCTTCGTTACATGAACTTCTCCATCCTCCCAATTCTTCATTTCTCTTCATCTTAATGTTCATTTCTTATCATCAATAGAGACCACGTTCCCTGATGGCGACCATATCCTCTCCTCCCGATTGAAGCCTTCTCAAGGAGCCATCCTCTTCTTCTCGTGAAGTATTTCTTCTTTTGTCTTCCATTGTTGTCTCGGAAAGCTAAGTCGTAAGTATTTTCTCTCTTCGTGAAGTATTTCTTCTTTGTCCGTGTAGATTATTGAGTTTTAGATTATAAATCTCAATCCTAACTTTTTTTGAACCCTAGCTTGTACAATGATCACATCCTACAATACATTAATCGGTGGTGTTGTTTGGAGGATTTTTTTGTTTGTAGTGTATTTTTTTTTCTTGGAGTTTGGATGATTCAGATAAATATTTTTATGCATCATGGTGAGAGTTATGTTAGTCGATCCACACATTACTACGAAAAGATCTTGTGAAATGGAGTTTGGGGAATATGAAGGGTTGATGATTAAGATTTGGTTAATTATGGGCAGGAAGTGTTTGTACGTTATTTGATGGCTTAGTTGCTTGTTTAAAAAGGGAGCTACCTAGTAGTATTGGTTCAATATTGATTATCATGGCTTTTTTGGGTCAAGAGGGGAGGGATGAGTTTTGGTATCTCCAAAGCTTGTAAAAAGTGCCTTGAACTATGTTCTAAGTAAGGATTATTTTCCAGAAAATGCCATTGAATGTATATAGATAAATAGGTAGCTTATCCAAGATGATTTGGTATCAAGGGAAAACAATACACTAATTTAATTGTTCAAGATGAGTTTGAAGGTAAGTTTAAAATTTGATAAAGTAATTGAAGATGATTATGGTTTTGAATAGTGGTAATTGGTGGTGTTGACCCAAAATTAGAGATGATAAGTTATCAAAGTAATAGAAAATTTATTAGTGTTGTTGTGTATAAGCAGAGTCTCATATTTGCCATAAATATTGGTTTGTGCGGTGGCTGAAGTGGAATCTCACATTCAGAGAAAGTCTACATGTCACTTTTTTAACACTATTTTCTTTGTCTTTATCAGAACCTAATATTTGACAGCAACCACCACTCTCTTTCTTTCTAATCATTTTCCACCTTCAGCTTAAAACATGGAAAAAGTATATATAACATCAAGGGGGCAAAATGGTAATGGAGATAAAAACAGTGAAAAACCATGTATTTTCCTTCCTCGTGATATGTAGTTAGAATTAGGAAACAAAAATTATTTTCTTAAAATGATTAAAGAATATAAATACAAAATATTTATTCTTTTTAAGATTTCAAATTATACATAATAATTATCAATTTGAGGGGTTATTAAAGAGTTTCCTAAATTTATTATAATTTTTGGTGAATTTAGTAGCCTCTGAAAAAGTGTGTGGTAGTTGTATCTAGAAAGTTCAGATAATTTTTGTTCTCTTAAATCATGTGCTTAGTGCTTTTATTCATCACAATATGCTTAGAACATACCAACTATGACACCAAAAGCAATCCTTTACTAGCATCAAATGAAGCTGAAATCTCCAAGCTGTTGACAGTAACACTACAAAGCCACTTTAACCAGACCTCTGCTTCTAAAATTAATGTATTCATTTTCTACCTTTATGGATGAAATTTCAGAGTAAGAAACATCCAAAGTTTCTATTGTCCTTTGTGTGTATAGCCATTTTAGAAAGTTGGACCTAGAAATATATATATATATATATATTTCAACCCTCATTTTTAGTTTCATAAGTAGATAAGACTACTCAAATACATGTTTTGCTTTAACTTTGTAAATGCTTATTTTATTAAGCTTATTAACTTAATATATATATGGGCTGATTTTGCAAATGTTTTCTCTCTTTCACTTTTTATAGATCATATATGTTCCACAATGAAAGAAAGAATACAATTGATAGATATTAGGGACAGAAAGATAAGAAAAAAATAAATCTATATAAAAGAAAATGGAATTTTAAATGTTTAGTATGTAAAAACTTTTAAAACATATTGTAAAGTTGTTTGATCTGAATTAAAATGAAAATACTGCTTTACCGATACATACAAAGTTTGACAAATTTTATAATAGATTATCCAATAGGACAAAAATAATCAATACAAACATTTATTTCAATAGGATGTTATATGAAAACAATAAAAGAATATGCTAATCAAATGTCTAATGTTAGTTGTATTTAATTGTCTATTTTTATTTTTGTCTAATGAAATAATGTACTTTATAAAATTCATTGAGTTTTTTTTTTCCTATAAAAATCTAATTATATGGTTTATATTATACTAGGTTTTGCTCTACTAGGTGCGTTGGAACAAGACTACAATGTTAACATATATATTGAGGTAATGTATGATATAAAGTTGTTTATAATTTATATCTCTTATTCAATATTCACTTAATGTTTATTATTTATTGTTTATATTTAGAGATGGATAAATCTTGGATTAAGTTGCCACGCAATACACCACAATATTTAGTGGGACTAAATAACTTTTTAGATTTTGCCTCTCAATATGGCACCAACGCGAATACGATAATATATCCATGTAGTAAATGTGGCTTTAGGAAGTGGAGAACTCAAGAAGAAGTATATGACCATCTGCTTTGTAAACCCTTTCCTCAAGGTTACACATTTTGGGTCGTCACGGGGAGCCAATATCAGGGGAGCCTGTTTTGGTAAATGGACATGACACAACAAATACAGAATATGAAGATCCAATGCAAATAATGATAAATGATGCATATGGATTGTTTGACATGTACACCAATGCAAAGTCATTTACATCATTTGAACATAGAGATGATGTTGAAGGAGGTGTATTAGAATCACAACATGGAGGAAATGTTATGGCTCAAGAGTTGTTTGATTTACTTAAAGATGGGGAGCAACCACTTTACGATGGATGCGCAAAGTTTTCAAAATTATCTTTCTTGGTGAAATTGTATCACATTAAAGTTATGTGTTGAATTAGCAACAAAGCAATGGACATTATCCTTGAGTTGTTGCACGATGCCTTTAAAGATGCAAACATCCCTTCATCTAATTACGATGCAAAGAAGCTCCTCAACAAGCTTGGCCTTCATTACACTAAGATTCATGTTTGTCCTAACGATTGTATCTTATATTGGGGAGAGGATGAAAATAAAGAGGAATGCAAAACATGTAAGATATCTAGATGGAAGCAAAAAGGTCATGAAACTACTAGTGAACACAAATTGATTAATGAGAAGCAACAACAAAAATTGCCAGCAAAAGTTTTACGGTACTTTCCATTGATCCCACGGTTAAAAAGGATGTTTATGTCTTCAAAGATATCTAATAGCATGGTTTGGCACCTTGAGAATAATAACACTGATGGGTTGATGAGGCACCCTAGAGATTCAAAGGCTTGGAAGACTTTTGATCTAAAATATCCTGATTTAGCTTCTGATCCTTAAAATGTACAATTGGCCTTAGCAAGTGATGGTTTTAATCCTTTTGGATCTTTGAGTAATAGTTATAGTATTTGGCCATTGGTTCTCATTCCATACAACACTGCTCTATGGATGTGTATGAAGCAAACAAACTTTATTCTCTCAAGCATAATTCCTGGAAAGTGAATGCTAGGTAATGACATTGATGTCTACATGCAGCCACTTATAACAGAGTTGAAAGAGTTGTGGGAAAAAGGTGTTGAAACATATGATGATTCAAAGAATGACGTGTTCATGATGCGAGCATGTCTTTTTGGACCATTAGCGACTTTCCTGGCCTTTGGATGCTTTCAGGATGGAATACTTATACTGGCCTAGCTTGTCCATCTTGTAATTTTGATGCAACTTCACTTCGTCTTCCATTTAGTAATAAATGGTGTTTTATGTAAGACCCGCGGAATTTAATTAATTAAATAAATAATTAATTAATTAATAAATGTGGGAGGCTAGTGCATTTATGACATTAAATTATGTTAAGTATGACGTGGAAAAGTGCTAGCTCATGTGGTTGAGAGTACTTTAGTTGTGTGAGAGGACTTGGGTTCGAGTCCTAAGTATGCCAATTGTGTGTTATTTGTTTTTATTGTTTTAATAATATGTTGGGCCACGTTTCGTATGAGATAATGCTTGAGTTGTGTGTGTTAGCTAGAAACATAAGTTGGCCTGGTGGTTTAGATTTGTTTTGGCATTGGGAAGGTCATGGGATCGAACCTGGGTGAGTCAAAATATAACTCTTTTGGTTAAAAGATGAATTGTGGGTTGAATAGGAAAGGGTGGTAAAGACCAAGCAGAAAAGAGGTAGCTAAAGGGCTGAGAAATAATCAATTAAAGGCCTTTGAATCACAATCTCGTTTTTTTACCTTACCAAGTGTTAAGACCTATAAAATTCAACTTTTGAGAAGAGAATAGGGTTTGGAAAGCTGTTTTCTGAGAGGTTTTAGAGGGAGGACGAAAATTGAGAGTGAAGGGAGAAGTGAGAGTGAGGTAGAGGGGGAAAAAGGAAGTGGTGGTACGGTCAGTCTATGGTGATCAAAGGAATCCCTCAATTTCAAGCTTTAAGCGTGGAAATTTCAGGTTAGGGGAGCTAAGCCGAATTTCTATGCTTATGATGTTGTTTTGCATGATCTGTGATGAATTGGGTTCTGAATTTTCGTTTTGCATCTGAGGGAATTAAGGGTTTGGGTTTGGGTACTGTTATATTGAATGTTGGCCTAAAATGCACGTGTAGTTTGGGGTTATGAACTGTATGTTTTACAATGGTGCAAAGTTGTGTTGTTGGGGCATAATTTCGAGTCCAAATAGGTGCATAAGTTTAATGAATTGGTGTTGAATGAATTGGTAAGTGTGAGTCGTATTTTGGGTCTCTGGAACAGTGGGTGCATGCGTGAATCAGTGCCAAAACCTGCAATTCTCGCTCAGGCGAGTCAGGCTCGCCTAGGCGAGACGTGCAGGAACTCATAAATCTCTCTCTGCTCGAGCAGTTCGCTCAGGCGAGATGAATTGGTCTTGGGCGATAGACCATCTCGCTTAGGCGAGGGTGACTCGCCCAGGCGAGAATCCGTGCGTGCCTCGAGTATGTTGGTTGTACATCTCGCGCAGGCGGGGTTTGTTGTTTAGGCGAAGATGTGTCTCGCTCAAGCGAGAGCCTCTCGCCTAAGCGAGAATTCGAATAACGTTCTAATGGAGGTTTACCACACAGCTCAAGCGAGGGAGGAAAGTCTTGGGCGAAACATGATCTCGCCCAGGCGAGTGTGACTCGCTTAAGCGAGGGTTCGTCGTTGGTTTCATGTATGATGCTCGCTCAGGCGAGGTAACCTAGCCTGAGCGAGATGAACTGGAATGCTTAGGTGAAAGATGGATGTTTAAGCCCAGAGGTGGATGGATGATAAGTTCAGAAGCAAAATGGTTGCAATATTGGATTGATTGGAGTTTGAGTGATGATGGGGGATCTACAATGTTCCTAAGATATCTTTGAGTTGTGGCTCGGGATAGGGATAAGCACGTGGCATTCTATGGTTTGTGGCCCGGAATGACTTCCTTGAGTGGTGGCTCGGGATAGCGGATGAACACGGGGAACCTTGAGTTGTGGCTCGGGTTGGCGAGTGTGCCGGTGGAGTGTGCTGGTTGTGGCCAGTACGGATGGGTCCAGATGGATTGCCCTCCTCAGTGAGTCACTGACGAGTTTGGTAGTCCTGGGATGTTGCAGACTATGTTCGTATTTGGGAACTTCACCTGACGTTACGGTGTGTGATCCGTAGCATGGTTTCCGCACGTGCTCTATCGGTTGTGGTCGATAGGTGTGGCAGTAAGGCGCTTCAAGATACCTAATAGGAGATGTAGAAGACTGTTAACATGGTTGTAGCCATGTGAAAGAAATAGAACGAGGTCCCTGATGTACTTAATATACATGGTGGTGGCCATGTGGAGGGAAGGTAACGTGAATTCCATTAAGTGCATCAGTGCACATGGTGGTGGCCGTGTGATGGAAATAGAGTAAGATTCTGTGGAAAGAGAAAAGATACTTGATATGGTTGTGGCCAAGCAGTATAAAGAAGAATTGTGTTGTTGTTATACTATTTGTACTGGTTAACATGTATATACATATGTGACATATATTTTATATGTTTTAACTGTTATCTCACCATATCTGCTTGTGTTTGGCGATGATCGTGTACGCAGTACACGTGAGCAGGTGATGATGCAGGTGGAGCTGGTGAGGCTTAGCTGCGGAGAGGGGCTATTTATGGGGATTTTTATGTTCATGTTTTTGTCACTCTATTTTAACATATGATGTAAAGGCCCATGGCCTACTTGACTAAACTCACACTTTTGTATGTATGGACTTATTGGTGGTTTTAATGAAGTTTTTATTTTTCCCGTGTTTTGGGGAACTGAGGCATCATTAATGAACGAGTTTTTACATAAATGATGCTGATGTAATATTTTGTTTTATTTTTTATTAAATCCGTAATATCCGGTCGGGATGTTACATTTTATGGGTCATCGATGATTTTTATCTAGAGGGCACAAATTTCGGTTGAATCGAGTCCAGTTTCATGGAAACATTGAGGACAGGGACCCACCAAAACAATTATCTAGCTCGGAAATTTTGGAGCAAGTCAAGAATATAAACATCACATTTGGAAAGAAATAAAAATCATTAGATAAACGAAAGAGAAATTGTGGAAAAAACACCACTATATATCAAACACAACAATGGAAGAAGAAAAGCATATTCTTTGAACTTCCATATTGGGAGTTTAATTTGTTGCGACAGAACTTGGATGTGATGCATATTGAAAAGAATGTATGTGACAATATAATTTTCACATTGGTAAATGACAAAGACAAAAGAAAATATCATGTTGAGGCTCGAAAAGACTTGCAAGTGATGGGTATAAGAAGAGAACTTTGGCCACCAAAAGATGGGAAAAAGTTTCCTGCAGCTTTGTTTACACTACAAAAAGAAGAGATAGACATTTTGTGGTACACCTTGAAAAATATTAAAGTGCTAGATGGATATTCAAGCAACATTTTTAGATGTGTTGATAAAGATCAAAGAAATATTTTTCAGTTGAAATATTTGTCTGTTAGAAATGTGTTTCCTATCCAAGTTGCAACTATATTGGTTGATTTATGCCGATTTTTTAAGTTACTATGTGCTAAAGTGTTAAGCCATGATGAAGTAGATAAGCTTAAGGAAGAAATTGTTCTTATAATGTGTCATTTGGAGATGTTGTTTCCTCCATCATTCTTCACAGTTATGGTTCATCTAATGGTGCATCTAGTTGATGAAGCCAAATTTGGAGGGCCAGTACATTATAGATGGATGTATCTGATAGAAAGGTATTACAACTTCTAAAGTTTAATTGTTCAAATTGTTATTTTACTATTTTTTAAAAGTTTCTAAATGTAATACATTATTCCAAGTTGTAGATTTCTGGGGAAAATTAAAGTCTTATGTGCATAATAGAGCACAACCTGAAGGCTCAATAGCTGAAGGTTGGCTTTCTGAAGAGATGCTAACTTTCTGCTCAAGATTCTTGGATAATGAAATTGAGACAAGATTCAACCGAGTCGTGTCAATGATGTTCATTTGACTCTTCATCAACTATATTTCCCAATATAGGCAAACCTATTGGAGGCTCATCTTATTTCACTTTGACTCCAATTGAATTGCTTCAAGCACATCGACATGTGTTAATCAATTGTAAAGAAGTACAACACTTCATTAGGTAAGCCTTACTTAAATAACTTATATATACACACACATTATAATGTAAGTAATATTTATATATATATATATATATATATATATATATATATATATATATATATATATATATATATATATATATATATATATAACATAATTTTATATATACACTACAAAAAAATTTGTTAATTACGGCGGTTATTTGTGACATAAAATGGCATTTATGACCGCCATATTTTGCACGTGTGGCAGGTACAGGAACCACCATATACCCGGCCGCCACAATGCATAATATGACAGTCTTATGCGAAACGCCACAACACTTGTCATTTAATGCATTGTGCAAATAATGGTAGTTCAGACCGCCATATTTATTACGCAAATAATGGCAGTTAAAACTATCGTAATGTGTTTATTGTAAAAGAATTATAATGTGAAATACGACATTTCAAACTGTCATTTTTTTAATGTGAAGTTATTTTTTTTTTTAATTTCATTATTTTTTATCCTACTTTACATGAAATCATAAAAAGTAAAAAAAAAAAAAAATCATAGGGAGCATTTTGATCACTAATATTTTCATTCATAATTCATATTAAAAATTTTCATATTATCCAACATCACCCAAACATTTGCATATTAAAAAAATAAAATAAAATAAAAAGATCTTATACTATTATAATACATTTTCCAAAATTTCTATAGCTATGTTCCTAACTAGTCTTTTCTCCCAAGCTTGATTTTATGTTAATCGATGATGGAGCACCACTTCCAACATCCAATACCTGAAATAAATAAAAAAAATACTTATATATTATCTAATTTATTAAGTAAACTACTAAATTAACACATTCTCAAAATTTCGATGGAGCACCACTTCCAACATCCAATACCTGAAATAAATAAAAAAAATACTTATATATTATCTAATTTATTAAGTAAACTACTAAATTAACACATTCTCAAAATTTTTAGTCTTTCTTTCTTTTTCTTTTTCTTTTGTTCTAAGGTGTGTCTTATGTTTTATAATTAATTAGTCATTATGTTTTATAATTAATTAGTCATTGTCCAAGCAAACAAGTTTCCATTCTATTACATCATGGGTACAATTAGGTTGTCATAGTTATGTTTTATCTCATCTAATATTTACCTCAATGCCATTACTTTATTCCATTCAAAACAATAAAATATTATCTTTGAAAACATTCATCATATAAAATTAAATGTAACAAATTCAAATTCACTACGCAAAAGTACAAAATGCAGTAACTTATATAATATTAATTAGATTAAATAGTTTTAAGTGTTTGGCATTAGTAACACGCTCTTGGATGTTGCATCTATTCATGTTATAATTCCAATTGCACCACTGATTTCCTTTTATAGTTCTCATTATCCTATAGCCTTATCATAACCCAACGATAACATTCACTTAACTTCATCATTCCTTACTGCTCATGAGTTCTATAAGTTTGCATTGAACCTACAATTTTATTCACCAAATCTTGCACTTTTATCACAATTACACCAAACTAGTAACTTAACTTAAACTTTCAAGGGCCACACAACCTACATTTTATCACATCTACAACCCACATAACACGCCACATCACTACCAATGTTTAAAAGCAGATCACAAATATAACATCCAAAACTATCTTACCAAAATAAAACATCAAACAAAGTAAATACAAATACATATATACTAGAACCAATGGTCGAATCATATGTAAAATAAACAGCATGTATGACGAATTCTTGAAAAAATATTTTAAGAACTAACCATGATGTAGAGCTATTCCACTTCAAAGTCCAATGGAGATGTTGTTCTCCTCTACAAGTAATTAAAATCTGGAAAAATTAAAGCCAAACTCACATATCAAATTATCTAAATTACCACAAAACTTGTCACAGTATTCAAATTCAATAAATATTCTCATTACAACGCATAGATTAGGATAAGGGATTCTTTTTTTAGGAAGATAGTTAGGGATGATGTTAAGTAGCTTCACCTAGAATGTGAATAAGGGATCCATATTTGCTTCACCTAGTGTAAAAAGGAATGAGTTTGAACTAAATTTAGATTTCAATCTTTGATCAAGTCAAAGGAACCATACCTGTAGCAACATACTCTGGTGCATCATAGCCTTGAGTTCCAATTACTTGAGGTGAAACATGAGTATTATCTCTAGTTGGACATCCGAGCCAACCGAGCCAACCTCCATTTGCATGTGCCCTCTTCTGCCATTCATTGTGTTGTGATGTGATTCCTTTTTTTATTATTCAAATTTGATATGAAAATGGAAAATAAATTGAATATGAAATAACAGGAAGTGACGTGAATGGAATGTCATGTTAAATAGAAAAAACTTGCCTATAACCAAATAATAAATCACACCACCGAGTTTGAACACCACACCCTTTAACTATTATCTACTTTTAAGCAAAAAATTCTCATTGAGTTGAAATAACAGTCATTGTTCTACTCAAATTAGTTTTTTCTAAAATCTTACAAAAATATGCTTAGAGTGAAATGAACTTACTTCTTAATAAATGATTCTCCAAACTTCCTTTTTGTATGAACTTATAAACCAAAATTCTCATGCTGAAGTTGCCTAAGATAATTGACTTTTGCCTACTAGAACAAAGGAAATAAAATTAGTCATCAGCACAACAACACCATTGATTAGTTAGGCTAAAAAAGAAAACTTTTGTTCATGGTTCTTGTTACACATACAAGCCACTCCTTGTGGCCATAGAAGCTTTCTGGCTTAAGGATTTTAATGGCCACAACAATTCCAATGCCTAGTCTTGTGAGACCATATGCGTTCTCATCAATTCATCCTTTGAAGACACCCAAATCCTCCCTCTCTGGTCAAATTTTCTCACTAGAAATTCTTAGTGTCCTCCTTTACATCATTCAAGATAATTTGGTTCTGTGAATGAAAATAATATCTATTAAACGCCCAAGAGCAGCAACCAATATGTCAACCCCTTCTCCAAAAGGCAACGTTTTTAAAATTTTTAAACATTGAAATTCGCAATCAATAATTGAATCTTCATTTAAAAACATAAGACATAAACTTTCTACATAGGTATATGCATGTCAAATAACACACACATGTTGAATGTTAGGAGAACCACCATAGGCAAAACAACCTTCACTACAGTTTGATATGCAAATATGTTTTCCTCATCGCGCATATCTAACAAAAGAACTTACATTTAAAACATACAAAAAATGAAAATAGAATAGTTGAGCACTAGCTACGGATCGTGTAACGTTGGATAAGGAAAGGGTGGGTGAAAATATGATTCTTGTTCAACTATATTCCCAAGTTCATATCTCGCAACTTCTCAATCAACTCTAACTCTTTCACCATCAAGGCAGCATGTATTAGTTTTGAAATGGTTGAAATGCCAAGAAGGGGGGTTGAATTAGCTAGTTAAATATTTAGGCTATCTTTAAAAGCTAAAAATCCTCTTTTATTGAATCAATTCGATCACTAAGTTAGGATGCAAAATACCTCTGGACAGTATAATTTCAATCGGTCAAAAATAGAGTTAATCGATTGATTTTACTAAACAGATTCTATATTAGTATAATCAACCGATTGAAACAGAAAAACAGTCGACTGAAATACTGGAAAAAATGCAGAGATACAGATTTGAGATTTTAAGCAGAAACAATGCACAAGAACAATCAAGACATGCTCTAATTGATTATGCAAACATGCTCAATACTGGAGATGCCATCAAAACACTCAAGAATATGAAAAAGATGATTTAAAGTCAAGTTCTTTAAATTTTAAATGATTATGCAAGAGAGAAGAGTTAGAGAAAAGATTGAAGCACAAGATTTTTATACTGGTTCACTCAAACCTAAGCTACATCCAGTTTGTCAAGGCAACCCGAGCCTGACTTTGCACTATTTCAAAAGATTTACAAAGTTTCCACTCTTACACTTTCAAAATAAGCAAAAACCACACACAAGACTCTTTAATCACACAAGAATCACAACAACATAACAATAACCCTCTTGCAGACCTGGAAAACCACCATGCACACACACAAAGCTTAAGAAAGATCAAACCTTAGTGGTAACACAACCCTGCCTACCACAAACCACCTTATCCAAGCTTCAAACACAAGCCAAAAGCCCCAAGAATTTATCCAAGATCAATCTTCAACAGCTGCAGTCTGAATTGTCACGGAAGAGAGAGATTTCCCAAGTTTCCAGAACAGTTTTGCGCTTTCGAAATCAATCGGTTGATTTCACTTGACTTAAGTGAAATCAGTCGATTAAAAAATAAATCAACTGATTGAATAAGTCACAATTTTAGACTACTGCAACTAACCTTTTAACCTGTTGAAAAACCATTCAACAAATTAAAAAACACATTTTAACCTGTTGAAAAATCATTCAATAGATTAAAAAACACAATAAAGACCAAATACATCAAATTAATGCTACAAGGTCTACAAAGTGAATTACAATGATTTATCCATGTGGAGAGCACACGTTCCAGACTTGATCAACATGAATTTCATCAAATCTCCTTATCTTCATCTATATAGGCTTGATTCCAATGGTAATGGCTTCTAAGTAGTTCAAAAAGCTTTATCAAATTTTCATGAGACATACCTCCTTGGCTTCTCATGTCAACATTCTCCCCCTAATTTGATGAAGCCAGCCTTTATCTTCCTCTATCTTCCATTGCAAATTGCTTCCATTGGACACATAGATGCAAATGCTGCCCCTATTAGTAAGATGGGTTTATATTCATATTTTGTTATTTATGCCAATTTTAATGCATTCAATTTGGTCCAATTTGATCAATTTCAATTTTTCTCCACCTTTGGTTTCATCATAGAACAAGTGCATAAAGAAAACAAATAGTGCATAATATTTCATTGATAATGGATCATGATACAACCAACAGGAACTGAAAACAGAGAATAGAAACAGAAACGGATACAATCAACCGACTAAATATCAAAATCAACCGACTGAAACTGACAGAACTCAAACTGAAAAATCACAATCACATGGATGCAATGCATGATCCTAAAAGCCAAAACACTCAGTCATCTTGAGGATCATTTCTAGTTTGGAATGAAGTCATTATATCATGGATATCATGGATTTGGCCATCCAATGCATTGAATCTCACATTGCAAAAGTTGTGATGTGCTTGTTGGGACACATTAAGTTTATGAAGTTGATTAAGCACCATCCACTCAAAATGTGAGTACACAGGGCCTTTATCCACTGGAGGGTTGTAGGGAATTAAGTCCATTAGTCCAACAATTGGTTCTTCCTTTTGATTTGCACCACTTGGGCTAGCTTTATTGTCATGTGGACCACCAATACAACACCAACAGTTATCCATGCATTTCCGACCTTGAGAAAGCCCATTTTGTGCAGATTTTGGTTGGAGGTATGGTTCAGCAATCCAGTTGACTCTTCCAGCTCATCCTCTACATCAATTCCAAAGTATTCTATGAATTTTTACACCAAAACCACATATGGCAGCCTAAAATCCGTGAGCCTCTTGGCCTTGAGCATGTGATCAAGAACACAAATATCCAATCCACTTGAATATTGTGTTGAATGCAGTACATGAGAATCAAATCTCCCTCATTTAATGTTGAATGGTTGCTACCACGTGGAACAAGGATTCTTGTGACAATCATACCAAGCAGCCTTTGATCCACCTTGAGACCACCAACATGGAAGTGCTTGATCTCAGCTATTGGATTCCTCAAGCATTGGCCATAGTATTGGACCTTGTTGAATTCTGGAACAGTCCTAGTTTCACCTTTCCTCACTTGCACACCTCTTGATTTGAGTCCAGCCACATCTTTCCAAGCTTTCTTGTTGATCTCCATGCGGACACCTTTGATACTTGACAACAACACATCATTTTTGAACTCCAAGTTGGTGAAAAACACCTTCACCAAGTCTGGATAAATTTTCCCTGAAAGTTCAAGGAAAGACTTCAACCTTTGATGCTTTAATTGTTGAAATAGGCTCTCAAAGCCTTCAGCCCTCAGCCATGAAAACCTCAGCACCTTTGGAATACTGATTTGCTTCCTGTTCATCTCAATGAGGAACACTTGGATGTTGTCGTTATGATCTTCGAACCATGCCTCAATTCTGCCTTGATTTTCTTAGTTTTGAGACCTTGGGGGTAGGAAGAGGGAAGTGTTCATCATTAGATTGGGTGGCTCTTTGTTGACAACGAGGCATGATGAGTGTGGGTATGGTTGTTTCTAAGAGATGTATGATGCAAATGCAACAATTCAAGTCTAGTATTTATAATTGAACAAACTAATTTTCAGAAATAGTTGATTAAAGTTGCAGATTTACCAAATTAATATGTTTTAGGTTACCCAAGCCAGATTAATGCAGCTGATTACAGTATTTCAAGCATTCATGGTGTTTCCGATGAGTTTTTATGAGTGAATCAATTAGTTCAGATCATGTGAGTTGCATGCAAATTGGAATTACACAATACACATGCGTTTTGGTCAAACAAATCAGTAAAAGTAGCACATGGTTGATGAAATAACTGTTAAGAGCATATAGTACCTGACAAAAAGATGTTTTTTTTACTGGGTCAGCTTTCCAATTCAATTCGTTAGTAAATATGCAGTTTAAGTAAAATTAACATGCTGAATTTATAATTCAATCGATTAAAATATCATCAAAGCATCAGAGATTAAAACCAGAATCTGGTTAAGTGAAATCAACTAACTAATATTGAAAATCGTAAAATTCAACTTTATTCTTCCAGAGTCAGTTTTAATGAAATCAACATATTGAATTGTGAAATAAGTAGATTAAAATCCATAGCAGATCAGATTTTCATCATTCAGTGGCAGTTTAAAGTGAAATTAACACGTTGAAAAGCATAATCAACAAATTGAAAGATATGACAAATTTGAATTTATGCAAACATAGACATATTTAAGTGAAATCAACATGTTGAAATTAAAAATCAATAGGCTAAATATGACAATTTTCAATTTTTGCATGTAGCAGCTGATTTTTATGAAACCAATGCATGAATATATAAGATTAACATGCTACAAATACATCAGACCACATTCTTCATGTCTAATATGCCTAGTTTAGTTCTTATCTTGTTAAACCTATCTCTAACCAATGGTTTTGTAAACAAATAAGCTAATTGATTCTCAGTTGTAACAAATTGAATTTCATATTCTCCCTTTTGAACATGATCACGAATAAAGTGATGCCTAATCTCTATATGCTTGGTTTTAGAATGTTGTATTGGATTCTTGGTTAAGTTGATGGCGCTAGTATTATCACAATACAAAGGTACCTTACTTAACTTTATACCATAGGCCAAAAGTTGATGCTTCAACCATATGATTTGTGCACCGCCATGTCCAACAGCAATATACTCAGCTTCAGTAGTGGAGAGTGCCATACATGCTTGCTTTTTGTTATTCTAAGAGATTAGACTTAAGCCAAGTAGATGGAAAGTGCCACTTGTGCTTTTCCTATCCAATTTGCACACTGCATAGTCAGAATCCATCATGGACATCTCAAATTCTCCCTGCATAGCTACAACAAACTCTTCACACAATGTGTTGTTATTTGAACCAAAGATGATATCATCAACACTTGAACAAGTATAACATCACTTTCATGTTTTCTAATAAAGAGTGTTTTATCCACTGCACCTCTAACATAACCTTTTTATAAGAGAAAATTGCTTAGCCTTTCATACCACTGTTGTGGTGCTTGTTTCAAACCATATAAGGCCCTTTTCAATTTGAAAACGTGGTTAGGATAGAGTTGATCCTCAAATCTAGGAGGTTGTGACACATACACTTCTTCATTTATGAAACCATTCAAGAATGCACTTTTCACATCCATTTGATGCAATTTAAAGTTACACATGCAAGCATATGCTAAGAGTAATCTCACATCTTCTAGCCTAGCTACAAGTGCATATGTTTCACCAAAGTCAATGCCTTCTTCTTGATTATATCCTTTAACAACCAGTCTATCTTTGTTCCTTACAATGTTACCATCTTCATCCATTTTGTTTCTAAACACCCATTTAGTTCCAATTATATTCATATCATCAGTTTTAGGCACTAGAAACCACACATCATTTCTTGTGAATTGATTGAGTTCATATTGCATAACAACAATCCAATTACTATCATTCAAAGCATCATTCACATTTTTAGGTTCAATTTGAGATACAAAAGCAATATGTTCACATAATAGAGTTCTACGTCTAGTAGATATTCCCTGTTTGATATCACCAATGATGTTGTACTTTGATAAACCTCTAGGCTGAATCCAATCCTTAGGCAAGTTGTTGTTTGCAGCTTTTTCAGTCGACTATTTTTCCTTTTCAGCCGATTGATTTCCTACAGTAGAGGATTTTTCTACAGCAGAAATATGTTCCTGTAGTAGATCTTCTTCATCTGCATTCTTTGGCACTTGATCTTGCAACTTTTAGTTAGTTTCATCAAATACAACATGCATGGACTCTTCAATAGTCATTAATCTCTTATTATAAACTCTATATGCATGACTTTGTATAGCATAGCCTAGAAAAACTCCTTCATCCGCTTTTGCATCAAATTTGCCAAGACTTTCTTTGCCATTGTTTAAGATAAAACATTTACATCAAAATACTTTTAAGTGACTTAAAATAGGCTTCCTCCCTTTGAAAAGCTCATAGGGTGTTTTTTCTTCAAAATTGGTCTAATCAACACTCTATTCAATACATAGCACGCAATGTTGACTACATAAGCCCAAAAATACTTAGGTAGTGAATTTTCATTTAACATAGTTCTAGCTAGTTCCTCAAGTGACCTATTTTTCCTTTCAACAACACCATTTTGTTATGGGGTTCTTAGTGTAGAAAAATTATGCTTAATGCCATGCTTTCCACAAAAGTGTTCAAACCTTTCATTTTGAAATTCCCCACCATGGTCACTCTGAATAGACACTATCTTAGAACTCTTTTCATTTTCAAGCATCTTAGCAAGTCTTTTAAAAGCATGAAAAATGTCATTTTTGGCAGCTAAGAACAAAGTTCATATATACCTGTCACAACCGAAATCGCGACGGGATGACGAACCAAAAATAAAATTTGAAAAAAGAGGTTCGGAGTCGTCACCATATTTATTATAGGAAACTATGGAAAACCATAAAAAGGAGCAAGATTGGGAAATAACGTTTCGGATTAAACATATTATTTTATTCTAAAGAAGTTTTAAAACACTTAACATGAAAAATATGGCACAACATACAATGTAAAAACATGATATCTCTCACTTATTCATGCAACAACGTTCACAACCTAATGCAATCAACAAACATTAATTATAAAACTAATGAACCCAAAAATGCATGACAATAATGCTTTTTCCAAATAAAAAAGAAATAGTGAAAACATCAAATTAAACCAAGATCATAACCAAAACTCAATAAAGACTATATAACACAACAAAAATTAATTTTTGTGAACCTGAACAGGAGATCGAATTTACAATAGTTGTTGTTCCTGCAGAGAACAAACAAGATGAGTTAGGCACGAGTATCACCTTACCATGTAGTCCGTTATCTCTTCAGTTGGCCTCTTCCCATTCGATACATGTCGGCTTGAACCCAGGAGGGGTTACCTGCAGAAGAGTCTCTGAAGCTCAAGTAAGTCAAAGCTCTCAAAGAGTCAAATCAGTGATTAATGAATGCGTACCTTTAATTGCTGGGGTCCACGTGTATTTATAGAGCATTAATGATGTTTGATCATCCCATGGGCTGGGCCTTGACTTGAGCTCTAACTTGGGCTGTGAGTGGGCCTGGGCCCTAACCCAGGCCCTTAAGGTTTATTGAACGCGGGGGCTTCCATCATACTGAGTTTATTGAAGTGGTCGGCCTAGGCTCTAATCTTATCGGATATGCTGGAGTAGTCGGTCTAGGCCGGCTACTTGCCTTGATGGCTTATGTTGGTGATATGAGGTGCAGGTTGTCCCCTTAGATGTTTAGTTTAGGTTAAAACTGGTACAAGTTAGGCTAACTCGGCCGAGGCTGGATACTTGGCTGCCTTGATATGCACATTATTTACTTATTTGGTCGAGTTTGGCTAGGTGCGGTACACCAGTCCCCCAGCCTTGTCCGATATGAGTTGTCGGTCAAGGATGATATGTGTTGATAAGCTAGCGGAACTGGCTAGGTGTGATACATCAGTCCCCTAGCCTTTAAGTGTGGTGAACAATGTTAAGGCTAAAAAAGTGGTAACCGTCAGAGGGTAGGTGAAGAGGCGTCAGTGGTCAAATCGAAAAGTTTTGGCGCCGTCGTTTTGAAGTGTCATATCCTTTGCAATGATGGTGTCGATTGGTCTGGGGTATGATTTTGGCGGGAAGAGTTTCGTCGTTTGGGATCATGGACTATAAATATAGGTTTGCAAATAGATGAGGGGTTACTTGTTTCATTTGTGAGTTCTGAATTCAGAGATCTTGTGCGCGTAAAACTGTCCGACTAGTCCTCAATTTCGACCGACATCTTCTTGTAAAAAATGAAACCAGGTATGTCCAGTAGTGGTAGCGTGTCTTCGTCTAGTAGTAGTGAAAGTATCGAGTCAGATAGAAGTAAGGATAGGCAACTTGGCGGAGAGGGTACGAGTTCTGGAGTTGTTACGAGCGGGATGTCGATGGAGGTTGTGAGGGAGGTTCGGGAGGATCCCCTCGAAGAGTTGGAAGAGAGCAACTGGCTGGCGAAAGGCGGCTATGGGTGGGTTTCTGCTGATGTTCGTGATCAATCATCTTTATTCAGATGGTCTCGTCTGTTGAACTCTTGGCTGAACTGCACACCCGTCATCTCCAAGGGTGGCAGTGGAGACATTGTTTCGCTAGAGAGCGTGAGTGTCGTCGACCGGGTATGCCACGGGCAGGAAGGGGCTACCGAGAAATTCTTCTACATGTATATGTGCCACTTTTCTCAGCTTCATGTGCGATTGCCCTTAGACGATTTCACTATGGGTGTGTTGCGGGCGTTGAATGTGGCACCTACCCAGCTACATCCTAATAGTTGGGCGTACTTGCAGGCCTTCTGCATTTTGTGCAAGTCCTTATATTTGGAGCCCACTCCCTATGCTTTCTTATATTTTTACGACACCAGACCCCGGAGGCCGGCTACTTGGCTCTCTTTGATCAGTCGCCCCAGCATCAACAGACTGGATAAATTGGAGGAGAAGGAGGTGAAGGAGGTGGGGGAGTTGCAGGGTAAGGTGGATAAATTGGAGGAGGAGAAGACTACTCTGGAAAAGGCAAAAGAAGGTTGGGAAGCGGAGAGGAAAAGGTTGGCAACATGGAAGGTGCGTTGCTTGGACTCTGAGGAAAAGTTGAACAAACATATAGTGGAGTTGGAGGAGGACTATGATGATTTGAAGGACAAGTATGATGGAGCTGTTGGTGAGCTTGATGATCTGAAGAATAGAATTATTCAGGAGCACATCAATGGTTTTGAGAAGGGGTTGCGGCAGGCGGCCTTTTTCCATCAAGATGTGGACGTCACGGATTCAAAGTTCGATGTGAATAAGGACGTTGTTGACGGAAAGTTGGTGA
>Ga0214542_1003332_pt1 | contig 32884 bp, 24 predicted proteins | sample CNSS1metaG_FD_160096 | JGI IMG/M metagenome (GOLD analysis project Ga0214542, IMG submission 160096) | Root nodule microbial communities from cowpea collected in UCLA plant growth center, Los Angeles, California, USA - CNSS1 | ecosystem: Host-associated > Plants > Roots > Nodule | place: USA...
AACAATCACTTAATTAAAATATCTAAGTAAAAATGTTAATTTCATTACCTTCCATATTGGTCCATAACCAGTCTTAGAGACACATCAATGCCTCCACAGTATATGGAAGTAATTTACTCATTTGTGGAGTAAGAATCTGACCACATTATTGAATGAAGACTCATAATGTTTTTACTAATATATATATATATATATATAAATTTTCTGAATTAAAGTTTGTACTAATATAATGAAGACTCATAATGTTTTGACTCATTTGTGGGGTAATAATTTTTCTGAATTAAAGTTTAGCGGGTACGGGTATCCACGGGTACGGATACTATAATATCCATACCCGCCCCGTTAACATGCGGGTATCAAAAATACCCATACCCACGGGTAGCGGGTATCCATTTTTAATATCCATTTTCTACCCGTTGCGGGTTTTATCCGCGGATACCCGCGGGTACGGATTTTTTTGACATCCCTAAATACAAGTATGAATGAAGCATCTATTGGTTGATACATGAAAGAAATCATTATGAGTATTGGATCAAAAGCGGCTTGAGATTTTTTATGTTCAATTCATTTTTTCATGTTCTTGTGGTAGGGTTTAGGATTGCTTTGTATGTATGGGCATGCAATGTTTTTAACCTTTGTGTTATTTGAGTATGTTAGGATTATGCACAGTAGACTTAGTATGGGAGAAGAAACCATAAAACTTTAATTTTTGTTTTCTTTTATTTGTATTGTGTATATGGGTTGAGGTAACCCAATTATCTCATTAATTTAATTTATTTTTGCCGATAAAAAAAATTTATAAAGTTCTAATGTCGACCTAGTCATGTTAAAAGAAAAATCTTATTTATAAAGAAGTAGCGTCGGTTAAGCCACACTAAATAATAAAATAAAATTAAAATTTTATTTATATTGGTATAGAGTTTGTTATGTTGATGCCGAGTAATAAAAAAAATTAATTTTTATTTATGAAAGGTAGAGTTGGTCAAACTCATACTAAAAAGTAAACAAAAGTAATTTTAATTTATAATGAAGTAGGGTTGGTCATATTCACGCTAAATATTATAATGAATATGTCCTTAGCAAAGAAAGGAATGTCTCTCACTAATGTACTCATTCTCCCTATGTCTATCTAAATGCAAACTATCAGTAGCATACCTATAAGAACTCATCTTTTAAAAACAATGTTGAAAACACAGAATTTTCTTAAGAAAAAACAAAGAGTTTGAAATGAAATTTCTAAAGAAAAATTAGAGTGGAAGTTGAATTTCGTTCGCAAGTTGTGTGAAATGAATATGTCCTTATAAAAACACTGACCTGAATTTAGTTTGCAAGTTGAAAATACGGTCCTTGTAGTTGTTTTGATGAGTTGGCTATGGTATTAAAGTGTTATGTCTTTGGTCAATCCTACTCAAATTACTCACTGTTTATATTGCATAAGGGGTATCTCTATGTCCTAGCCTATATGTGGATGATTTAATTATTGTAGAAAATAATATTTTAGCCATCAAATTTTTAAAGCTTTCTTAAGTGTTTGTTTTCATATGAAAGACTTTGGAGTCTTAGAATATTTTTTGGAGTTGGAGGTAGCACGTAATCCCAAGAAAATCTGTTTTTGTGAGAAAAATATGCATTGGAAATCATTAAAGACACATGTTTATTAGATGTCAAGCTTGCAAATTTTCAAATTAAATAACATCATAAGATAATATTGGCTTATGGTATATCTCTTGAAGATCTGAAACCCTTTTGAAGACTAATTGAGTGATTATTCTATTTGTTTCTGATTAGACATGATGCTGCTTACTTTGTACACATTTTATCTTGGTTTATGCATAAACTTTATGAAGAACATTGAACATCCTTAAGGATTATTAGATATTTGAAGTATTCTACTTCAATCTTAGAACTACATGATGGTATTATTCGAATTGAGAGTACTACATACTTACAAGACATTAGTTGGGTTATGCTTCTTGATTTTTCTTTAGTATCTTGAAAAACTAAGAAAGAATAAATGGTCTATCACTCTTTTCCAGAGCTTGAATATCGCTCTATGATGACAATTATATGTGAAATAAAATTGCTCAAAGAATTTGTTGGTGATTCAAGAGTTATAGTTCTAATGGGATGTGAATGCATTCTGATAGTCCATCCATATTACATATAGGTCAAAGTTTAGTATTTTATGAAAAAATAAATAATTTTGAAGTTGATTGTCATTTTGTTAATAATAAGAGGAGGACCAACATCATTTATCCCTTGTACCTTCCTACTACAATACAGTTACCAAACATTTTTAAAGGTCTTTTGGAAAAAGAAAAATACAATTTGAGTCTTATTTTTACAAATTAGGTTAATGTTCCAAATTAAGGGGATATTGAAAGTATTAAGATATTATCGTTATAGTTATTTATTATTATTACCGTTTTGCATTATACTTAAAGGGATATATTTTTAGCCTGATAAGCATCAGCTTGATAACTAAATAAGTATGGATTCTCTTCCCCTAAAATTTATCTTTATTAGCTGTTTCAGATTATACTGCGTCAATTTCCTTCAAAATTGAGGGATTGTATTATCTATGCATGTAGCCAACCCTCATAATTGATTCTTCAAGAGCTTTGAATTCGGACCCTTCAGACATACATTTTTATGGTGCGACAAAGTCATAGGACGGGAAAAAAATAACTTAACTAATTCAACTTTATTCAAATAAAAATAGCTGAACTTAATAGAAAAATTGAACTATACTATTTATTAGTTTAAGTTTTGAAAAACTGAATTCATAACTGTTAATTACTCACATAAGTGCACTACACTCTTCTTTTATTTTTCTATTGCTGCAAGCGAAACTGATTCCTATCGGTGACAGTCGATTCTCATGGAGACTCAATATTATCCACACCAGTCATGTAAGTTTTTATTTTACCAGCAATAAAAAATATGAATTGAATATGCTAGCAAATACACCAACAGACAAAATAAAGGATAAATATTCACATTCTACAATAAATTAACAACCGCAAATCCAATCAAAACAAACTTCCGAATAGAATAACAAGAACTTTTACATCAAAGTTTCCACAGTATCGACCTCCGAAACTAAAATCTTAAGAACATGTAAGTGTAACACATCCTTTAACTGAATATTTTTTCTTTTACAATATTATCAAAATTTATTTTTTATATACCTAACTAAACCAATTACAATAAATTACAATAAATTATCCGTCACCGGAATTTTTCATCAATTTAAAATTCGGTTTGGTAGACCCGAATGTTAAATGGATTTTTCGTTTTTTAGTTTAATTTAATTAATTTTTAATTTTCATATTTTGTAAGAATAATACTTTTTTTAAAGAAATTGATATTTGAAAACAATAATATTCTTTTGCAAATTGGTTAATAAATTGTTTAGCATATATTTAATTTACTAATGAAAGTTGTTGATGTTGTGAACAGTTAATTTCTAGCTAAAACTAAATAACAACAATAGTAATAATAAACAAGTAATAGTAATATATATTTTTAAAAGGTTGTTTGTAAAAGAATTACAATTATTAGCGATAATTCAAATTTATTTACAAAGTAAATATAATAAAATTAATTTTTATTTATATGAAATTAATAATAGACTTATAAATATCTAAATATGTTATATTTAGAAACAAAATTGTAAATAAATATAATACTTTTAAGAAAAAGATGTAAAAATATATAAATTTAAGACATATTTTTGTAGTTTCGGATTTAATTTTAGTTACATAAAATAAAAATATATAAAATAATAAAAGTTAATATATTTTACTAATTTTTAGTTAAATAATTAATTTTTAGTTGCATAAATTTAAGTATTAAGATATATTAATATTTTGATTTTGATTTATTGAAATATTATACTTGTTTTCAATAAGATTTCTGAATACAAAACTTATCACGTTGGGTAGGATTTTATAGTTTCCTGTACACTTTTAAAAATTATTTCATTAACACTTTTACATTATAAAAGTTAGATTATTATAATTATATACAATAAAATTAGTGCAATTTATTTAGTTAAAAAATAGTGTATTTTGGTACAGTGCAAATCAATTTCAAAATAGTACAGTTCAGATAAAAAAATATATAGTGTAATTCGATTCAAAATTAGTGTTATCTAATTCAAAAATGGTTCAATAATAGTGTAATTTAGTTCAAAAGAAATGTATTTCAGTTAAAAAATAATGTAGCTCAGTTCAAAAATACTGCAATTAGGAAAACAATTCAACTTATAACAATTTAATTCAGTTCATATTATAGTACAGTTCAATTCAATACAATTTAGTTTAGTTTAGTTTCTTAAAATAAAAAATAGTTCAGTTCAATTCATCTGAACTATTTTTCAGTTCAGTCCAATTCATGTGAACTATGTTTTAGTTCAGTGTAGTGTTTAACAATGCAGTTCAATTCGATTCATTTTGGCCTGTCTTAATTAGAAGGTCTCTGTATAATTTCTTAATTAGGAGGAATAATGCTACATAATGTATGGAATGATTGAATTAACCTCTGTTATCGTTCAATACTTAACTCAAACAAAGCTAATTCGGTAGATAACTAAAATTTTCAAAACAGGAATTCGACAATTGAAAAATGTCCCAAGAAATAATATACTGATTTCACGTTCGATCATGTGCAAATTTAACCGTATAACCAATGTGGAGTACCACTATCATGTGTCTTTGTCACATCAAAACATCAATGTTCCTATCAAACTCAACCTTAAAGTAATAAATATAAACTTTATTAATCAGATAGCATCAACACACACATATTTAGCACGTGACGAGAGCTATTCATGTCCATTCACCGATACTCATTGTCAACAATTGTTGGTAATTTGAACACCTGAACTCGCTTCGAGATGTTTGGTTTTTTCCGATGATGTTTTTATTTCTTTGCTTTTACCCCACAGCACCATGTACAACCCACACACAATAAGCACCGCTCCAATTACACTGAACATTTTCAGATAACCAAATCATCATAAAGTAAACAAGATAATAATAATAAAATGGTAAATTTTCCTAAGCAAGGTTTAAAGAATTGTGTACCTTCCTAGATATAGGTTTTCTTCCAACAGCAAAGGAGCAAAAAAAGCCACAATGACAAGTGAGAGAGGGTTGAAAACAGATGCATACAATGGACCTTTAACCCCTACACACCAAGCAGTGACAATAACAACAACTCCAGATACCACAATTCCCTGCCACACCATTTTTGTCTCTTAATAATTAGTTATTGGAATATATTCAAATGATATAAATAAGAAATTAGCATATGTTTATATATATATATACAGAGAAAGCCGCAGTTAGAAGCCTGATACTCCAACCCAACCTCCATTGGCTCCAATCCTTCTCAACACATAGAGCAAACACTGTGGCTTGTATTGCCCCCATTAAGCTCATCAATGCACTACTTGAGAAATGGCTTGGATATTCTTTGTTCATCTTTGTCTGCATCATACACTAATCAATCACCAAATAAAACCACAATTTACTCATTTATGTACTGAAATAACAGGTTTCTGACCTGAATGATGAGCCAAGATGAAAAACTTACAACACTTCCAAGACCACATAAAACACCCACCCATCTTCTTCCAGAATCAAGGTTCGATGATCCTAGGTGACCCTTTTGATTTTTATGTAAGAGAGTAGTGTGGAAGGTCCAGATCTTAATTTCTGTCCCTCTGTAAAATGTCAACACCATTGACCCAACAATTCCTATTATTGGTCCCAACACCTTCACCCTCCCTGAGGTTGTTCGCAAACTTAACTTTTCCAACCTAAAAAAGAATTCATGCAATAGTTATACAGGAAAAAAAGTGTTACTCTCATTGCTTCTGGATAAAACGTACCCGAACAAAACGGAGAAGATAAAAGTAACCAGAGGAACGAGATTATAAAGGGAAGTAGCAAATGTTGCTGATACCCAAGCCAAACCGATGAAATAAAGATTTTGCGCTAAAGTGCCCCTGTTCAATTGTCAAAATCCCTTCAGTTAATGATTATCCATTACAAGGAAAATTAAGGGATGAAAGAGGGAAGAATCAACAGGCATGCATACCCAAATAGACCGGAAAAAAATGCCATGAAAAGCACCCTCCATGTCAACTTTGGCCTCTTTCTGTTTTAAACATCATGTAGAAAGGAAAAAAAAAAAAACAGCTTTCCAAATTAAAAGAAGAAGTTAAATGTGTCCTATGTGAAGGGGATTTTAAATGCATACCTTTCTATAAGAAGAGCAAGAGAAAGAGAGAAAGCAGCTCCGAAAATGTGACGGTAGGAAGTGAGGACCATAATGTTCATTCCATCATTTATGGCCAACTTATAAAGCACGTTCACAGCAGCGGTTGCAACCTGCGACAGCACCATTAGCGACGCAGGCTTCAGCTCTTGCGCTACTTTCCTATCATATTTCATCTTTCCTGAGCTGCTGCAATAGTTTGAGCTTGTTAAAGAGCAAAATATATAAAGAGGTTATGTTCCACCCCAACCAACGCACAGAGGCAATCAAACATTCTGGGATTAATTATTTCTATATTAACAAAGTGCTAGGATTTTTTTTTTATCAACAAAAAAAGAATTCAATAAATTATGCACGACATAGGTAGACCTCTAGATACAATGCAAAGCTAAGTGCAAATTACAAAAAAAGAAAAAAAGAAAAAAGACCACCATCACATGAAAAGAGGGTTCATTATCAACTAAAAATTAGATATCCCTCAATTTGGACCTAAAAAAACCACAACAAAGAAATGAGTGTTATGAAATAAGGCTAATAATAGAAAGAAGAAGAAAAAGAAAAAGAAAAAGAGAGAATGAAGAACAATTTTTCTATATGTGATTTTTTCAATGAAAATATCCATATTTATAGATACAAAAGACGATCCAAAAGATACAACTCAAGGGTTACAATACTTAATGCAAACAGATACAACTCAAGGGTTACAATACTTAGTGCAAACAATTTAAATAACACAAATAGTAATCAATCATGAGTTTCTATCACTGATTCGATAGATATTCATTAATTTCATAATACTTCCCCTTATTGATGAGAGAATGTGTCTTGCTAAAATCTCACTAGAAAAAATCCTTTGGGATAAAACCTAGTGAAGGAAAAAGAGTATCTTTATTCTTCAATATAATATTATTTGTCACATCTTCTACTTCTCTCCCTCATGTAAACTTACATCATTAAGATGACATAGTCCAATTTTGTGAACCAATTATTCAAAGGTTTTCCTTGGCAAAGATTTTATAAATAAATCTTTAATGTATCCTTCTTTCAATTGAGAAATATATGCATACTATTGTCTTCATATATGGTTATTGATTTCATTTTTCTTGATGCTAGGCCTCAAGTTTGTCGGATATGTTGAATTATAGACCTTAATCAAACACATTCACGACTTGTCTCGTGTAATGCTAAAAGTTATGCATTTGATGATGTAACTGTTATGGTTTGTTTCACAAACTACCATGAAATTTTTGTGCCACTACATGTGAACAAATATCATGTTTTTCATCGACCATTGTGCGAATCTGATAAATAACCTACATCTGCATAACCCATTAGATCTAGTTTTGAATCATTTCGATAAAATAAGTTCATATTCATAGTGCCTTTAAGATAAAAAAGTATATGTTTTATTCCAAACTAGTGTCTTCTTATAGGTGAATAACTATATCTTGCTAACAAATTTGCAACAAATGTTATATCAGGTCGATTATAACTAACAAGATACATTAGTTTTCCTATAACACTAAGATATGGTACTTTCGAACCAAGAAGTTATTCATCTTTTCTTAAGGTCTAAAAGGGTCTTTATCAACATCTAACAACCTTATAATCATTGAGGTGCATAATGAATGTGACTTGTCCATATGGAACCTTTTATGTACCTTCATTATATAAGCTTCTTGATGTACAAAATCACCTTTATTTAACTACATCCAATACTAGTATATGTCTCTTCATATATCAATACTAGATTTTTTAGAAAAACCTTGAGCCACTAACCATGTTTTTCTAAGAATTTCATCATTCTTATTTTGTTTTCGCGCAAAAATTCATTTGTACCTAAGGGAACCCTTAGGTGTGCAAACTATATGTCCAAAAACCTTTTTGTTTAGCAAGAAAATATAATTATGTTCTTATTGCATATTTTCATTTTAGCCAATCATTTTTTTATCGACAGTCTGCAATGATCATTGGTTCTTGATCCTCATTGTCACTCATAATACTCATTGCTATATCATATGCAAAAGTATAGTCAATGTTTACTTCGTTTTTGGTTCCATATTATTTTATTCTTGACTTAATTTATTGAGATCTCATCATTTTCAACAATCTCAGATACTTGAGGTTCTTCTAGAGCCGAATAATTAATTATGTCAAGTAAATCTTTTGGGATTTCCACCTTTTCGATTGGTCATCTCACATTTTAGCTTATTTTTCAAAAAATTAAATTGTAAATAAGTCTCATGTTGATAGTTCAAGATATTTTATTATTCATGAAAAATTGTATCCCAAATACAATCTCAATCATATCTGAGGACCCAACATAGTCCTTTTTGATGGGGACAACTAAACATATACACCACACTAAAAAATTCTTAAATGGAAAATGTTAGGTTACTAACCAAAAACCAATTACATAATAGAGTATTTGTGATAATTTGTTGGCTTGATTGAAATCAATACTACAACATGCAAAATTACATATCCCCAAGTAGCCATTGGAAGATTAGCTCTCATTAGTAATGATCTTGCAACCAATTTTATATGTTTTATTAATGATTTCGCGAGTCCATTTTGAGTATGAAGATGTGTTACTTATAAAATTCGGGAAAATTAAATAAATAAATAAATATTTATTTAATAAATGCGAGGGCGAGAATCCCTAAGTTAATTAATGTGGAGAGAGAAGGCAAGGAATAGTAATAGCTTAAGTGGTTGAGAGTATTTGGTTATTATGAGAGAATTTGGGTTTGAGTCCTGTGTATGCTATTATTGTTTTAAATTGTTTTATGTGGAGTTATGAACATGTGATTAGAGGTAAAATGGACATGGACACATAGATTATCAAGAAACACGAATTGGATTGATGGTTGCGCAGCATGTGCTTGGTAATTGGGAGGTTGTGAGTGAATAATGGAGAGAGGTTAGGAGAGTTGCAATTTGTGTTTTCAAACTAATATATGTTTTTGTGTGAAGTGCTTTTGCGTAGTGCCTATCTCTGCCCCATTTTTCCATTGTTTCGCGTTTTCTAGGTTTTTTCCAGAAACCGTTTGGCGACATTGAAGACCAACTAGACAACTCATGCTTCCAAAACCCATTTTCTAGGTTTTTTTATGAAGCGCCTTGCAGTTGTGTGTTGTCCGCTAGGCGATACGAACTAGATTGCCTAGTTTGCTTAGGGTTTTCTGTGATGGTTGGGAAGCTTGAATTGAATCCATATATATGATCGTGTAAATTTTGATGTGATTGAATGTCTACGAGTGAATTTCTTGATGATAATTGTATGAGTAGTAGCATGAATGGGGTGAGAGTTCATGATTGCAACTCATGATTGATTGGAAATTAATATGCTATGTGATAACTGTGGTAAGAAAGGATTGTTGATTTAAATTGAATATGAATAAAAGCGGGAAACCCAATTGTATAATTTTATGGTGGAATTGCATGAATAGGGGTGGATATTGAGACCTTAGGGTTCACGCAGGTGCTTGAAAATCTTAGATTTTCCCAAAATTTGCATGCACCGCTTGGCGGTACTTGAACTAGCACCAGGCGACACAATAGTGCAAATGTGCACTCTGATTCTGCTTCGCGTTGGGTGCATTGGGGGTTATTTGGAATTTGTTGTGAAAAATTCTAATTATTTGGCTAAGGATGTTGGGAAGGAATATATGTATGCATTATGTGTACCTAAGAATGAGCATATGATAATTGGAAAGTATAAGGGAGTAAAAAAGGATGTTTTATCTTGATTGTGGTGTTGTACAAAGTCGCTTTTGGAGGATTTCCTTTTAGTATGCAAATTGTTTGTTGAATAGAAATCATTATGGCATGCTTAATTGGTAAGATAAAAATGTGTAAGATAATCTTATGCAATCCTAAGTGAGGGGGCAATGAATTCATGATGTGTAGGATTGTATGATTGAGCAAGATCTTGATGTTATTTTATGCATTTTTGGTGTTTTGAACTGCTTGTGGGGTAACTGGGTTCTTAGAACCAGTCCTAAAGTACCAAAACTAGTAGCAGCGACACTACTGGTATGATGCTTGGTGGCACGGGGCGAGCCGCCATGCGATAAGGGGAAACTAAGGAAGCCCTAGAATGTGCAGCGCCTGGCAGCAAGGAGTGTTCCGATAGGCGATAGAGGCCAAGATAGACGCTCTGGAAAGCGCATGGCACCTGGCGGCGTGAGGTGGCTGCTTGTAAGACCCACCAAATTTAAATAATTAAATAATAATTATTTAATAAATACAGGTAGGGGAAAAATTTATGACAATTATTGTTAACTTTTATGATGTGGAAAAGTACTATCTCAAGTGGTTAAGAGTACTCTAATTGTGTGAGAGGACTTGGGTTTGAGTCATGTGTGTGCCAATTTTGTATGTTATTTAATTTTTATTCTTTTCTTATGATATGTTTAGGAGTGGTAAGAAAGTATAAAATTCTATATTTTTAAAGGTTATCATAAAACAAGAATTGGTTGAATTGGTTGTGTAATTGCTCTGTGGTTGAATAGTCATGGGTTCAAACCTTGATAGAGCCATAAGTTCTTTTTGCTAATGTTACTTGCGGAAGCAAGCCATTGTTGGTCAAGATTGTGCTTGATGTGTAGGACTTTTCCATTCCCAAAATTTCTCGCGTTTCTGGCCATATTAACATCAATTCTATAAAACAATACTGGGATTGAAGTGCTTGGGAATTAGGGCTGAGCAGAAAAAAAAAATCTCATCACCAATGAGGTGATCAATGCTTCCATCAAGTTTAACAAAGTAAAAAACAATATCAAATGACATATACTTGGCCATAATCAAAATCACCATCTTCGTAAGAAAAATGTGTTTCTATGTTTTTTCATAGCTTAGTTGGTTAGAGTGTTTGTTTTGAATATAGATATAAATATTATAGGTTGCTTTCATAGCTCAGTTGGTTAGAGCACCCGTTTAGTAAGCGGGAGGTCTTATACGATACATGTATAGATACGTGATATATGAACAATGAAAAATGTACAATAATTCTTACAAACATAATAAATATATGATTGTTAATGTGTCAATCCAAATTTTCTAATTAGAGACCAATTATTTTGGTAGTCAAAACCTTCTAGCTAATGTTAGTGACCAATTTAAAAATCAATTCATCATTGAAACTATTTTAATTATCAATTTAGAGATCGATTATAATTTTTTGAAACTATTTTAGTTGTCAATTTGGTCACTATGTAGTGACTAATTATTTGTTGTCACTAAAGTTGGTCACTATTCAAAGATTTTATTGTAGTGTACTACTACTTTATAAATTAGATACTTCATTGATAAGTATCGTTAAAGTATCCTAAAGTATCAGACATGATAAGTGTCGGATACAGATACGTGACCCAAGTTGAAGTATTGGTGCATCATAGAAGAGTACCTTTCTTCACTCTACTCCCCTATTCTAATTTTTAACTTTTAATTAATTTAAAACTCCTTTAATATTTTATTTCTACCTAAAATATTTTAATGGTATTTATTTTACTTTCAATTGATACTCATATTTTTGTTTATTAGACATTTAAAAATACATATTAGGTATTAATTATTAATTGTATTTTATATCTTATCATATTTTTATTCAAATGTGAACTAACATAAAAATAATTATTGTTAAATGGAAATAAGAAATTTAAAATAAAGACAAAAAATTAGCATACATAATGTGATTCAAAAAATAATTAAATATAAAAAAAAAACCTACCATTAGTTAATATTGATGTATTGAAATGTATTGAACATACTTATGAAATAGTAAAATAAATATTATAGACAGTACAATAATTAAATTAAATTTCATATTATTAAAATAGTAACTTGTTTTCATCATTGTTAATATAATATTTAGTAAAATATTAAAAATAAGAAACTTTCATAAATAAAAATAGCAAAGGAATGTGTTATGAAAAGATAAAATAATAAAATTATTTTTTTATTTATTTATTATATATATATATATATATATATTTGATAGTATGTATTCATCAAAATTCCACATTAAGCAATATACCTAACAAAGCACAAAAAAGTACTATAAAAGTAAAAAGTTATTATTGAAGTTGTCACCATAACTTAATAACTTAATAGATTATGAGAAACTTTGATACTTGTGTGTCATTTGAAACTTTGACATTTTTGTTAGAAAAATTTATGATAAAAATTTGAAGTTTTGTCCACTAAAAATTACACAAAAAGGATTTTAATTACAGTTTTGCTTACAAAGAATGGTACAATAAGAGTTTGCATAGAAAAATTTACGGTTTTTTTTCCAAAACCATTGCACGTTGAATATTCCCAACATATTAAAAGCAAAATATGAGTTGTGTTTCAAATTACTAAACATATTTCTTTACCAAATAATATTAGGACGTCATACAAATCAAAATAGTTAGAAACTAGAATCACATGTAAAACATATATTTTTAAGCATCGCTACTTTACTTTCCTTTAATGTCTTTTAAACATATGTTGAGTATCCATTGTGATTGATGTGTCAAAAAAAATTTTCAGTCTTCGAGTTATATGTAACGATTAAAAGAAAGACAGATCAACTGGTTTTTTCTCTTTCTTCTTACTACTTTCATGTCTTCTAAACATATTTGATATGACAATATCCTTGTTAAGATGTATCAATGAAAAAGAAAACATAAAGTAGGAAATGGAAATAACAAATCAGAAAATAAAGACACCTAATTGATCATTTGTAGAGAGCAGTTGAAAAAGGCTACATCTCTAATTGTGGAACAACACCAATCTAGCCAAAGCAAGAGCATTTACCTGGATCTTACGAAAGTTTCAGTCATGAATAAATGGAAGATACGAATACAAATCATTTTCTTCACCTAAAGACAAAGAAACCAAATGTACTTGATTCCAAGACATTTATTTTGTCGTTTATTAAAAAATGTAGTTGATCTATATTTCGATTAGAATATTTAAAAAAAAATTATATTATGACTCTCATCTTTTGACTCTCATTCTTTATTTATTTTCTGACGTGTTTTAGTGTGGGTCATTGATTCTTTCAAAATAAAAAAATGTGGTGCATTAATCAATGACTCACACTAAGTCACATCAAGAATAGAGAATGAGAATAAAAGAAAAGGAATTTCATCGTCTATTTTCAATATATCCATTTTATAATTATTTTTTATTGGATAAAATTGTGTGTCTATTTCTTTTGGATGAAATTAACATGAAATTTCACAAAAAAATAATAAATAAAATAGAACAGATGTATACTAAAAAATATCAGCTAATATTTTGCTAGCATCGTTCTTTGACTTGGCTCAACAAATTAAGGTAAAATTGCTTCCTACATATAATTGTATGACCTATACAAAACATTGTTTCAATTACTTACATAAACAATTATTTACCTAATCATTAAAATAAAAAAATCAACCAGTCAGAGTTATCAATAGAAGATTTATAATCCCAAATTAAACTTTAATTTGAAGAATGAGAAATTTGTTGAGTGGTTCATGTGCCAACACTGCTTTGCAATCCACCAGGAGTTTTAACAAGACAATACTGGATTTAACCCTTGTAAGAATGAAAAGCCAGAGCTGCTTGTGTTGAAGAGTAAGGGTGTGTCATTAAATTAATCGAATAATGTAAAATAAAGTATTATAATAATTATTAATAGACAATATTACGTACATAGAAAGTTAGAAAAGGACCCAAAAACCGCATACTATGTTTCTTTCTATGTAATTGTGAAAAAGACGTGGTTCTTTTAGGTTTTTTACTACAACCATGGCCCGTGGTTTTCGAGTTTGAAGTATTTTGCAAAGGTTACAATTAACCATTTGCTAAATATTAACCCTTAAGCATGGGAATTTAAAGTAATAGGGGACATTGGTCTCCTCAAAATTTTGCGAGCCAATCACGAAATCCAAAAGAAAGAAGAAAATGAGCCTTTATAAACCCTTTTTGATGAAGAATTAGCAATAATAAAAATCCTTTAACCTTTCTGAAAGCCTGTATTTAGAGGGAGGACAATCAAGTAAACTTGATTCATTCTCCCTAAACCCTAAATTTGGTTCATTCTCCCGACCAAATATTAAACATGGGAAACTGTGGTAGCAATCCTAAGACCGATGAGGGTCCTTTGGACATTCCTAAGCCTGTGACCCGAGAGGTTCAGCTTGAAAATAAGGAGAGTGAAGCAAATGTTGACACCAAGACTGAGGAAACCCTAACTGACGCAGAGAATAAGTCTCTAAGAACCTTGCTTGATGAGGTATCACATTTTTTCTTCAAATTTCAATCTACATTTCAATTCAGTTTGATTAAATTTTTAACTATATTTCTTTTAGTTTTCCGATGTTTTTAATTATTTAAGCCAACATAATACATTTTAGGAAACAAATTTGTTTACACCAAAAACACCACTTGACAATTAATTCACCACTTTCAAGAGTATTATAGTCAGTAAAAATGATTTTTTGTATTTATAAAAAAATAAAAAAATAAATAATGAATATGAAGTAGATGTAATAATTTATTGGGTATCACAATAATAGGTCAACATTTTAAGATTTTTTTTCTTTTCCTTTTGACTTGGACACACCCTTTATAACAATTTAGTTATCTACACTTTTATTTAGCTTTAAATGCTGTGAAAAAGGAGAATATTTTTAGTAATCTACCCTTCACGACAAATCATGCCTTTGTTTTTAATGAGTAGTTTCTAAACTATTTAAATGGTTATCTAAATCTAACGAATTTAACAGTTAATTCTAAACTGTTTTATTTTTAAACTGTAATAATATTATGAGTGATTTGAATTTTGATATACTTAAAAATTAAATAACTATGTTATTATTATTTAAAGAACTAAATTAAATACACTTGATATATATAAAAATAGGAAGCCGGTAATTTAGCCTATTAATAATTGTGAGGTTGTATTGGCAGAAAGAAAAAGAGGCACAGAAGACAGAGGAAGTAAAGGCTGAAGCAAAGGCAGAAGAAGCTCAAAGTGGGGTGGCAAAGGTTGAAGAAGAGAAGCCAAAAGCAGAAGTGACAAAGATTGAGGCCTAAAGATGAACAATAGCGTGCATGCTTGCCTTATATTTTTAATACACAAATTTCTTCTCTTTATGTTCAATGGTCAACAAAAATTCACTACATCTTTTGTCTAAATTGGCCATATGGATTTTGGCTTCTTCGTTTAATATAAAAAAAATTAAAAATAAATAAGGTTTACGTGGATTAAGTTGGCGTTAACCTTATTTATTTTTAATATTTTTTTTTATTTAAATTGGTGTCAATTTAGTGGACGCTAAATAAGATTATCGTTAGTCTCAGGTTAGCCCACATTATTAGTGTTTGTCAGCAGTGGTCGATGCTACTATTTTAGCTTCCACCTTTTGAGTGTTTCTATCTTTTCATACGCAAAGTCGACACTTTGGCGTTGGTTTTTCTTTAGTTGTATTGGCTTTTGGCCGACTCTAATATTAATTTTCTTGTAGTGACATGGATAAATTTTTTTGTATCTTCTCTTTTACTTGTCAATTAGAATCATGATATTTTAGCTCCTATAAAACCTTAACCAAAATGAAATGATTTTACCACTCAATTATCCTACATTTTAACTAGTTTTTAGCTTCAAAGATAAATTTTCTCTTACTTGAACTTGACGAGGTTTCAAGATATGATCTAAATTTGGTATATACTTCCTTAGTTGACATACATAGTAGACATGTAGGTAGAGAAGTAGGTAGAGAAATCTCATAAATTATTAGACTTACTCTTCTAACATTTAATAAGAAGACACTAAATTTTAGAGTAAACCTTTTTTAAAATAGCCCATCTAACACTTTTAAAGTATGTAGCTTGAGCACACCATCTTTCATTTGTATAAGATTTTTAACAACTCAAGGTCTTCATCTTTTCATATATCTACACAATTTTCTCAATACTTTATTGTAACAATTTAAGTCTTACCAAAACATGTTATCCATCATGGTGACAACAAAGATGAGTTTGAAAATTTCTTCCATATCATGACTCATAGGTTGTCATCCTAATGCTAGCCAGATAACTCCTATTATATAACTCCTATTATATAAGTGAAGCCCACGAATGTTAGTTTAAAATCAATAACATAAGTTTAATCACTAGTGCAGAATGAACTTTTTCCAGCGTCCAATATGCATCGGTTCAGGCGCAAACAAGGCATATGAAGACGTGGTAGCACTTTTGTAATTTTCTTGAACTTTTATGTCTCGGTTGTACATAGAACCGAGGCATAAACCTCCCAAAAATTTTTATCTTTCCCGCTACTTTGATATTTTTAAACAAGTGGCGGGCTTTTATGCCTCGGGTCACATCTAACTGAGGCATATAAATGTTTATGCCTCGGGTCTCCTATAACCGAGACAGATAGATGTTTATGCCTCGGGTCTCTTATAACTGAGGCATATTTAATTGCTTTTCGAGTGAAATATGCCTCGGGTTGTATGTAACCGAGGCAGATATATGTTTATGCCTCGATTTAAAATCAACTGAAGCAATAAGTCTTCTTAGGGTTAAAAAGAAATCGCGCTACTGTTCTTCTTCTTCGCACGAGCAACTACAATTTTTTCTCTCTTTCATTTCCGAACGCCAGTTTCGTTGTAGAACGCTACTATTCCTTCGTTGGAGTTTCGTTGCAGCACGCAAAGGTTCTTTCATTGCTCCACCACCGGTCTGTCATCACACACCATTATCGTCGTCGTAGAGCTTGCAAAGTCGCCATTGTTGTCGTTCAATCTCGCTTTTGGTACGTGCTTATCCTTTTTCTAATTATGAAACCCTTCTATGTGTTGAATGTGCGATTTGGCTCACGGTGGTTCGGCTGTTGGCGGTTTAACATTTTCCCTTTTGATATAGTGGTGAAGGGAGGCTGTTTTGTGTCGCCGACGAGATGACTGGAGGTGTTGTGAAGCTGTTTCGGCGTGATGCGATGGTCGAAGATGGTGGTGACGGCACATTGGCGGCATTTAGGGTTTAAATGGTGGCTAGGGTTTCTGATTTGGGGGAATGTTGATGATGATGATGTGGCACACTGTGGTTGGTGCATATACGTGTACAAGGATCATGGCCACGTGTCTTGCTGTTATTGGATCAGAAAGTTTTTTTTTTTTAAATTCGTGATACACATTAGGCCTCGGTTCCCTCCAGAACCGAGGCAGTAACCCTCGCATATGCATCGGTTCATAACCGAGGCATAAATAGATCATTTTTTACCTCGTCAGTATATGCCTCAGGTGTGAAACCGAAGCCAAAAGGTCAAAATAACCGCGATCAAATCCCTCTCCTGCACTAGTGAATATAGGTGAAAGGGTGGCTTTTAAAGACGAAAAGCATGAATCCTAAGCAATGTACAAGATACAATTTATAGATAAACATATACAACTTATTCTGTTGTACAAACTATACGTAAAAGGACAGAGATATCCTTACAAGCTTTATAAGTGTCCTACACGTCCCGTCTATGTTGTCTTGATGATTCTTTTCGTTTATGGTGTATTTGACCGAGCTCTTGAGGGGGTGTCCCTTGTGCTTGTAAAAACACTTCAACACTCAAGTCAACAAAATTTAAGAACTATAAACATGTGACAAATAAGTGATCATTTTAAACCTCGTGAATAGTGTCTATTTGTAGTATTCCATTAAGATTTTTTATCTCAATGGGTCTAGATTAAATAGGTTCATCATTTCTTAATATCTTATTAGTGTTCTTTACACTATTTTATTAAGATAATCTTGTTTAGGTGGATAAACCTATATTGATTCGTATGACTAATATCATCTCTATTCTTTCAATACATTGATAAACAAAGAAGAAAGTATAATCCATAAGAAATTATTCATATTAGAATATGGGAATATGAGTGTGTGTGTGTGTGTGTGTGTGTGTGCGTGTGTTTTGGTGTGTGTGTTTGTGTCTGTGTGTGTCTATGTCTATGTCTGTGCATCTGTGTGTGTGTGTGTGTGTCTATGTCTGTGTGTGTGTTTGTGTGTCTATGTCTATTTCTGTGTGTGTGTGTCTGTCTGTCTGTCTGTGTTTGTGTGTGTGTGTGTGTTTATGGCTATGTGTGTGAGTGTCTATGTGTGTGTGTCTGTCTGTGTCTGTGTTTATGTGTGTGTGTGAAGAATATATCTTTATGAAAATGTTGGATTTACTAATTAACCACATTTGTCCATCATTAAATTTCATCAGTAAAGTAGCAGCACATTTCTCACTTTGGGTCTAATCGTTGGCAGTAAAATTTGTTGGTAATTATATATCTTAAAATACATAGGTAATTTTATATTTCTTATTACCGACCAATGTTTTCATTAAAAAGTCCGTCGATGAAAATGACAATTTTTTTACCAAGTCTGATGAGATTTTTCATACATTAAGTGGAGATGGGTGAGAGTAATAAGAGAAGAAGGAGGAGGAATTGAAAGCAACAGGCACCACGATGACGATAATGCAGGGGGAGGATGGTGAGGAGGGGAGGAGGAACAAGAAGAATAAAAAAAAAGAAAAAAAGAAATAATCAATTGCGATATTTATTGACAAATTTTACACCAACAACCAAATTGCGTTGATAATTATTAACAAATATTTATTGACGGATTTAAATCATCAAAAATTACCGATGATTTTTTACTAATGAATTTGTGGTCCTCAATAATTATATTTTCTAATCCACTGATAAATTTGTCAACGAGAATTTTATCAATGATTTTTTCTATCATCTATAATTTATCCATAAACTTGAAATTTTGATGGATATTTTTGTTTTCAACTAATGTTTTTGTTATAAATTAACGATTTTCTTATGATGTAATATTTAAACAAAAATATTTTTCTTTTTACATTAAATTCTTTATGATATTATATTTTTTTTACTGTAAATTTTAAATTTCTATAAATAATTTAATTATGGATATGTGGAACATATAGATTATCATCTCCCATTACTAACTAATAAACAAATGTTAGATTCATTATTTTATCGTAACATTTTGAACAGTATTGTTAGAGCTATAAAGTCTAATTCATTATTTACATGAATGCATTTTCCAACCCCAATATTATATATGGTGGTGGCTGAACCTCGTTTGTTGCATAGTGTGTGTCGTTTATTTTCTTTCTACTGTTGAGAGTTTATTGAGCTTTAGGTGCTTCTTCCTGCACCTCCATGTTTTTCTTTCTACATCTCCATACAAGTGCTACTCCCCAAACTACCTCTAATGAAAAATATAGGAAAAATCACTACACCTCCTTATTTTTAATATATTTTGTACTGAATATTCTAAAAGAAAATTTTGGATGTAAAAATACAACATTTAATCCGGAATATAAGAAAGAAATTTCCAGAGTAAGTATTCTGAAAGATATTTCTGAATCTGAAATTACTTTCCAAAGCACTTTTTTCAAAAAAATAAAAATTATATTTTGGAATATTCAATTGAAAGAAACAATTTCTGGAATGAGTGTTCCAGAAACCTTTATTCCTATTTTGAAATATACTCCTGAGTTCTGGATCTGAAAATATCTTTAAAATAGTTATTCATGAATATAAAAAAGAGTTTCAGAACAAACGTCCGGAAAGGCATTTTCCAAATTTAGAGATCATTATAAATTTTTGAGACTATTCTAGTTATCGATCACTTTTAATTTATAAATCGATTATTATAACAATTAATTATTTTTTATTATTAAAATTAATTATTATTCAAAAAAAAATTGTAATAATATTTCTTTTTAAGAATTTTAATTTTTTAGTATATGTTACTTCTCGTCTTTCATCTTTATCTTAGTTTAGTCTAATATGTTCACAATTGATCCTCATAAGTGATGAAGATTTTTTAAGTGATAAACTTCACCATTGAAGGTTATCGTTTGAAAATTTATAAACCAAACAAATTTTATAGAACTTTAAATGACTTTTTTTCCTCTCTCCATCCCAATTTTCAAATCCGACCCTTTTCTTTTCATACCTTGGCTCAATGTCACCTGAAGGGTTACTTCGCAAAAGGTATACTTTTTCTTAATCAAGAAAAAAATTCTAAAACATGTGAGCACCACAATTAGAATCAATCATTTTTCACATATTAAAACTTTATATAAAGCAAGTGAAAGAAAACACAAAAATGGGAGAATATATCAGCAGTGACGGATATTCAACCAATATTTTAGAGTGTCAAAATTTTTATTAAATTATTCTTTTGGTCCATTTTTTTTATCTAAAAATATTAAATTGATCTTCTAGTTTTTTCTAATCTCAATTTGATCTCGATTTTTTAAAAATTGATTCAATTTGGTCATTTTCGTTTAATTTTTTGAAGTGGAACAAGAATCTTCCATCAAAACTGACACTAAGATTATATGAGTTATACCAACAAAACAAATTATCCTTATTCACAGCTTCAATTTTAGTAAGAAAACCTTGATTTGATTTAGGAAAGTTAACAAAAAAAAGACCAAATTACATAATTTTCTTAAAAACCATGATCAAATTAAGACTAAAGAAAACTAGACAACTAACTTCATTTTTTTAACGAAAATAGGAACTAAAAGAGTAATTCCAAAATTTGTATATAAACTAGTAAAAATATTGTATTTAATTTTTTTATGATAATAAAAAGTAATAAAGTTATAATTATTTTTATTATTATAATTATAAAATAAATACAATTTTTTTTTATAATTTTAATGTAATTAATTTTCATTTATAATGATTAAGTTTAAAAAAACAGTCAAATAAAATAAATGGTTAAATTAAATAAATGATATAATATTAATAAAATAATTATTTTATTTTTAAAAATATTTAAAATTTAAAATTGAAAATATGAAAAAAAAACTTTTCCTTTATATATAGATATAAATGTATACAAAAAATTAGATTATCAAATATATAAAATATATTAAAAATATTAAATTTTTAAAATATATATTTAAAATTATATATTAATTAAATTTTTGTCCCTTCAAAGGTGTATATCGGTACCCACTAAGCAAATTGAAATTGTGGAAAGAATCATAAAAGATACAAAAGAAAACAACATTCCACCAAATTTCTTTTCTAAATATATGAGATATATTGACATTTTGGATTAAAAAATGTTAATTATTTCCTAAAAGAATAAAAGATCATATAAAACATTCTAATAAAAGTTTTCTTGATAATGGAAGAATGAGTGTGCATTTGAAGCTTACTTAATTTGAGTCCAAATAATTATTACATGTATGACAACAAAAAACAAGTATATGAAGTGAATTTATATAGCTTAAAAAATGAGGCTAATGATAAAATTTGAAAATGAATTAATATATTATTTAAAATATAAAAGAAGTTTTTTAAGATAGGGGAATATGTGATTGGCCAATTCGGTAAATTTTTAATTTCCTTTCAAAATTTCAAGGATCTTTCTCCTTTCTTTTCACATAGAATGATAAATAAACTTATTACTTGTTTTAATTATATAAATAATATATTTTAGATAATTTTGTTAAGATATATAATTTTATGATTTTATATAATATTACATAATTTAAAATACTATTATTTAGATCATGAAAAATATAATACATACAATTTTAATATATATATATATATATATATATATATATATATAAAATTTTATAATCTTGTAATCAAGTTTACTGAATAATGTATTTTAGATAGTTTTTAGTTTAAATTTTATAGATGGGTAGTAATATTGTATCAGCAGGTTGTAACATTATGTCGATCTCCATTCAATTATTAGTTATTTTGTTTCATATTTAATTGTTCCTGAGATACGAAAATTATGTTATGATAGTAAAAAATAGTTTATAAAATTTCATATTTATATGTTTAAATATTTATTTGTTTAAGTTCTTTTTGCAAGGTTTTAACAAATGTTTATGGATATTTTTTAATTTTTCAATCTTATCTTTTCTGAAATGATTAGGTAGATTTTTTGATTGGTTCAAAGAGATTTGAGAACAAGTGAACAATAATTTATGTAACAAAAAATGCATTATTAATTAAGAACATTATCATTTTTACTCTCGAGAATCATTCTATTAACAGATCAATAACATAAAAACAAGGAACATAAGAATATAATGTGAAAATCTCAAATATAGAGAAAAAACCACGATTGTAGAGAATAATCACTATGTGCAAATTTGTACAACACACTAAAAACACTCTCCAACTTTTGATTCCAAGTACACCCACACTCTCTAGAACTACACCTCACAACACTCTACTACAAAAGAATAAGAAAAGTCAAACACTAGCTCAAGTGTCTTTGACTTGGGGCAAGGAACATCATGAACTTAGAGCCCATTATATAGTCACTAACACTCACACCCTAGGTTATCCTAGGTGATGTGAGACTTTTCAAGATGTATTATTTTCATCCGCCCAACATTTCTATTGTTGTGGGTTGCACAATTGTCTTGTAGTGGAAGCCAAGTGGGCTGAGTCACAATCCAAAAGTGAAATTCCTAGTGAGACAATTGCTTAAGGGAAAATTGTTGCAGGTGGCATTAATTGTCTTGTGGCAAAGACCAAGTGGACTGGGTCACAATCGAATCGTGACGCTTAGGCTATTACACTCTTAAGTAAAAAGAGTTGTGCCTTGACTAAGGGCTATAGCTTTTGGCCTAGTGGTAATCAATTATGAGTAAATGTTAGTAAGTCAATGGGCATCAATTAATTTCATAACACCCCCCTTGAGTGTCCATTGATAAAAGAATGTGTCTCGTTAAAATCTTACTAGGAAAAACCCTTCGGGATAAAACCTAATGAAAGAAAAAGAGTTTATCATTTTTTATTCTTCGATATAATATTATTCATCACATCTTCTATTTCTCCCCCTCATGTAACCTTACATAACTAATATGACAGAGTACCATCTTGTGGACCAAACGCTCAAAGGTTCTCCTTGGCAAAGACTTTGTAAATAAATTTGCTAGATTTTCACATGAATGAATCTTTTGGATTTATATATAACCATTTATTTGAAGATCATGAGTGAAATTTTTTTTGGAAGAATATGTTTTTGTTCTGTCACCTTTAATATATCTTTCAATTGAAAAATACATGTATTATTGTTTTCATATATGGTTGTTGATTCCATTTCTCTCGATGATAGACCACAAGTTTGTCGCACATGTTGAATTATAAACATTAACCAAACACATTCATGACTTGCCTCATGTAATGTTAAAATTTCTGCATGATTTGACAATGTAATCGTTATGGTTTGTTTCACAGATCGTTGTGAAATTGTTCTGCCACTACATGTGAACAAATATCTTTTTTTTTTGTGATTTACCATTGTGAGGATCTGATAAATAAACCTACATTTGCATAACCCATTAGATATGATTATGAATCATTTGGATAAAATAAGAACATATGCATAGTGCCTTTAAGATAATGAAGTATATGTTTTATTTAGATCAATGTCTTCTTGTAGGTGAAGAACTATATCTTACTAACAAATTTAAAGCAAATGTTATATCAAGTCTAGTATAATTGACAAGATACATTAGTGCTCCTATAACACTAAGATATGGTACTTCCAGACCAAGAAGTTCTTCATTGGTAAAGTTTACCTTGGTAATGAACAATCTTGTGAGATTGTTGGTAAGGTGTAATAAAGTTCAAGTTAAATGGATCGATATGGGAATTGAAGAATATTAGACATATTCCTGACTTGACAAAGAACTTATCAATAGGCCAATTGGCCGATGAAGTTATACAATAGTTTTTCATAGAGATCATTGGAAGATTTCTAAAGGTGTAATGACTATTGCTTGTGGTAAAAAGTGTGGTACTCTTTACAAGACTACTGAAGTATGTCATTTGATTGCAGTTGCAACAAATGAAAATTCCTAACAATGGCACCAAGTATTAAGCCATATATGAATGAGATCATGCACTCAAAAGATAAACTACCAGGTCTTCAGTCAGTAGAAATTGACATGTGTGAAGAATTTATACTTGGAAAGTAGAAATGAGTTAGCTTTCAGACAAGTAGAAGAACCCTAAGGAAGAGAGACTTAAGCTTATCCACTATGATGTATGGGGCCAACGATTTTTCCATCCATTGGTTGGAAATAATACTTTGTGACTTTTATAGATGATCACTCTAGAAAGGTATGAGTTTACTTTCTGAAACACAAGTCTAAAGTATTTTAGGCTTTCAAGATTTGGAAAGTCATGGTAGAGAATGAGTCAGGATTTAAAATCAAAAAGCTTAGAACGAACAATGGTGGTGAATATGAAGACAATAGATTTAAAAAGTTTTGGTATGAGCACGAAATCAGAATGAAGATGGCTATGTTGTGTACACCTTAGCATAATTGTGTAGCAAAGCATATGAATCTAACATTGACTAAAAGAGCCAAAAGCTTGCATTTGCAGCCAGGCTTACCAAAGTAGTTATGTACAAAAGCAGTCAACACAACAACTTACTTAATCAACCAATGCCTATCATTACCATTGGAGCACAAGACACCAGAAAAGGAATGGAGTGGAAAACAAGTAAAACTCTCACATCCTAGAGTTTTTGGTTGTGTAGCATATGTGCACATTAGTGATCAAAGAAGGAATAAACTTGATCCTAAATCGAAGAAGTGCACTTTCATCGGTTATGGTGAAGATGAGTTTGGTTACCATTTATGGATAATGAAAACAAAAAGATTATCTATAGTAGAGATGTGATCTTCAATGAAAAAGTAATTTACAAGGATAGGGGAAACACATACATTAGAAACTTATAAAAAAAGTGTTCCAATGTATGCAAAGGTGGATGATGTCCTAAAAACTACTATAATTGATACTCCTTGGATAGAGGAATCAATTGAAAATAACAATGACCAACAACTTGACATACCAAAGCCTTTTACTCCAATTCCTATTTTGAAAAGGTCTTCTCGACCTCATAAGTCTAATAGGAAATACCTAAATTACATTTTATTGGCTGATGAAGAGGAGCCTAAAAACTATGATGAAGCATGTCAGACTTCATATGGTAGTAAGTGGGAGCTTGCTAAGAAAGGTGAGATGAAATCTTTAATATCCAATCAAGCATGAGAACTAGTGGAATTTTCTATAGGCACACTTCACAACAAATGGGTGTATCGAGTAAGGAAGGAGCACGATGGTTCCAAGAGATAAAAAGCTCAATTAGTTGTCAGAGGATTTCAAGTAAAGGAAGGAATTAACTACACATAAATATTTTCTCTAGTTGTGAAACTAAATACTATCATGATAGTCTTAAATATTATTACTTATGAATGACTTTACCTTGAGCAATTGACGTAAAAACTACATTTCTTCATGGAGACTTAGATGAAGAGATTTATATGCATCAACCTGAAGGTTTCTCCAAAGAAGGAGAAAAAAAATATGGTGTGCAGATTAAGGAAGAACTTGTATAGTTTGAAACAAGCTCCAAGACAATGGTACAAGAAGTTTGAAAGCTTCATCCACAAGGAAGGCTTTCAGGAGTCCAATATAGACCATTGTTGTTTCTTCAAGAGATATGAATCTAGTTATATCATTTTGTTACTTTATGTTGATGATATGCTAGTAGCAGGTTCAAATATAGGTGAAATTAAAAACTTGAAGATACAATTATCAAAAGAATTTGACATGAAGGACTTGGGTCCAACGAAGAAGATCCTTGGAATGAAAATTACATGAAATAAGCAAAAGGGAATTTTTCAGTTATCTCAAGTAGAGTACATCAACCATGTTTTGCATAGATTTAACATGGGAGATGCCAAACCAGTTAGCACACCTTTGGCTAGTCATTTTCGTCTATCTAAGGATCAATCACCTCAAACAGAAATAAATAAGAGAATTTATGGCTAAAGTTCCATATTCTGTAGCTATTGGAAGTTTAATGTACGTGATGGTTTGTATGAGCCAAACATTGGTCATGCAATGGGAGTTGTTAGCAAGTTTATGTCAAATCCAGGTAAAGCTCATTGGGAAGCATTCAAATTGGTTTTGTGGTATTTATGAGGTACACCAGATAAATGTTTGTACTTTAGCAAAGGAGAATTTAAAGTACAAAGTTACGTAGATTGAAACTTTGGAGGTGAAGTTGATCACCGAAGAAGTACTATTGGTTACATTTTCACTATTGGTACTACAATTATTAGTTGGATGTCACAAATGTAAAAGATTATTGTTGTGTCCATTATAAATGTTGAGTATGTAGTAGTAACTAAAGCTAGTAAAGAATTCATATGGCTTCAAGGTTTGTTAACGAAGTTGGGATTTATCCAGAAGAGTGTTTTGTCTAATGATAGTCAGAATATGATACATTTGGCAAAGAACTCAACATTTCATTCTAGAACAAAATACATTGGTCTTTGTTATCACTTCATCGTATCTTTGCTTGAGAATGAGGTGTTAACATTGAGAAAAGTCCTAGGAAGTAAGAACCAACAAATATGTTGACAAAGGTACATTGACAAATTGAAGTTGTGTTTAACTTCAATTGGCCTACTAGAATAACATTCAAGAGAAGGTTATTGCATTGATCGAGGTGTGAAGACAAATTGAAATTAGTCTTCAAGTGGGAGATTGTTAGACTTAGTCAAGCAAAGGAAATATTTTAGGGGAGAGTATTGTTTCTTTAAAATAGATAAAAGCCATTAACATTTTTAGAATGCATAATTATGGGAAACAAAATGAGGTTTATATAGATTACATGATGTATAAATACCTTTACATACAAGTTTATTATGCAATTCCAATGAGAGAAAAGAGATATAAGAGATAAAAAAAAAAGAAAAATAATATTTTATTTTTTTAGATTTATTTGGGTTGTGAGATGAGTGTTTTGTAAACACTTGATTTCTAATTTTCTATTTCAGTTAAGATGTCTGCAACAACCCAGAGATGTAGACATAATCGACTTAACTTTGTTATCAATTTTGTGTGTGATTATTCTATATTTATATTGTTTCCCCAATGATTATTTCCTAACATTAGTCATTTGAAGACCAATTTAGAAACCAATTATTCATAATAGAAACTTTTTTAGTTACCTATATTTTTTGGTTTATAAATTGGTATCTAAATTGGTCACTATAATAATTAATTATTTTTTATTATTAAAATGGGAAATTATTCAGAAATTTTGTTGTAATGTATATTTAGTTTAATATATTTTAAAGTTCTTATTGATTATATTTTTTAAATTTATTTTTCTTATATTATTCATTATATTATTTTAATTACTTATTTTATAACTTTATATTGTATAATATTATTATTTTAATTTATTAGACTTAACAAATAATAAATTTGATAATTCATAAGAAAAAAACTTTAAATTTAATATAATATTATAAAATTGATTTATAAAATAAAATTTATAATTATTTATATATTGTAAATTTGTTTTAAGACGAATTTCTAAATTGGAGCCATCTTTATCCAACCATTTTATTTTGAACACTACAGAAACAGTTTCACCAAAATAATGATGAAAAACCAGCATCACCCCCAAACACCGAAGAAACACATTAGTACAAGCATATATATGTATATACATATATATATATATATATATATATATATATATATATATATATATATATATAGTGACTTAATTACACAGAGCAATCACCTATGGATAGCACAGAGGCAATTTTTGTGTCCCACAGCAGAAGCTATGCAATAAGGTTGGCACTTGCCATCTCGGAACCACTCTTCACGCTTCTGCACCAGTTCATTCAGAAAATCATCAAGCTTCTCTATGGTGACATTCGGCATCACCACCACATGAGCAATGTTTCCTTCGCATGCCAACTGCCACCTGTGCACGAACTCCTCATCGTGCGGTCTCTCGAACACAACGGTGCTGCTCAGCTCGTTCAGCATTGCTCCAATGCCTGCATCCACAAGCCTACCTTTGAAGTAGTGTGCATTGCGCAAACACTTCTGCACCTCTTTCTGAAACCCTCTGTACCCTTTCATGTTTAGATTGTACCAGAGGAATATCGGCGCGTGCCCGTTCCTGCTTCCCATGATCGTCGCGTCCCTCGAAGAAAGATACTCCACGTTCCTCGAAAGAGCCTTCACATGCTCCGATCGCGTTATCTGCACGCCACAGGGCATTGGGCACCCCACGAACTTGTGCCCAGAAACGCTCACACTCCCTATAGGCTTCTTGAATGAAACTTTTGGAGCCTGAGGGGAAAAAAATCGTCAACCCAATTGTAAAGGAGGTGCCTTTTGGTTTTACATTAGCAGTTCTAGATATGATTGCTTTTGCAACCACATACATCCTTCACAGTTCTTTTTTAGTATCTAGCATTCTCCTATGTTAAACTGTTTGGTATAATATATTTTCAATTTTTCTTTCTTGTTAGTTTTAGTAGTTATAGTTTCTTTTTGGATGGTCTCTGTTATACTGTTTAGTGATAATGTAATGTGCATCACCAGAGTGATTATTTTAAGAGGTGTGTGGAATTTTTTATATGAATGCCACGCACGTTATTGTTATAAAATAGAAATAGAAATCATGTGCAAAAATTTTTAAGTTTACTAAGACTAATTAAAATACTAATCATGGACTAAAGCATATTTTCAAACTGAAATCGCCATTGGAATAGCTGGATCAGAGTTGGGTGAGCATTTAAATAATCGCTGACAATCAGGAAAAGATAAAATTAGTTGATGAACAAACACTGAAACATGTGCGTTTCTAGCTTGATGTTTGGCTAAAATTTTATAGTTGATCACATTACAATAATATCGTTAAAGTGACATTCACTAACAACTATAAAATAAGAAAACGGGATAACAGATCCTGTTTTGTGTGTCAGAGAGACACTGAGAACGACAAATTGAACAAAGAAAAGCTATACAGCAGTGATATTTAACAATGATAAGAAAACAACCATTTCAAAACTAATTGCATTGATATTTTAATTATACTTTTCTATTTCTAAATTGAATTATTAATCATATTATTAAAAGTTATCAAATGTATAGATGTTTTGATGTTAAGGACTAATGTTGTTTCAAAGCTTACACGTTTCACAAAAGGTAACATGAGACCAAACAGAGCTCCATCACAATGAATGTAGAACCTGTCATGTGAAAATCCTGCTTCTTCAAGTTTCTTTATAACCAGATCAAGGTCATCCACAGCTCCTTTCACAGTTGTACCTGAAATGTTTAAGTGTAAGAGCCATAATAAAAAAGGTGAAAGAAAATGCATAAGGGAGGGAGAGAGGAGGAGAAAATTGCCTATGTTCACATTCACAATTGCTGGCTTGTCCTTGTGACAAAGAAGCTTGGCCTTGAAATCATCACAATCAATCTCACCAGAACAAAGAGTGTCAATCTTCACACATTCCATTCTGTACATACGAGCAGCTTTGAAAACAGAATAATGTGACTCCTGTGAGGCATATAAAATCCCATCTGGGAAAACCTCTCTCCTGCAACACTCATTTTACCACATTTCAGAATATTAATTTGAGTAATGATACTTTGACATACACAAAAAACTAGCTGAAACTAACCCAACAAGGATTCCATGGAGATTGCCCTCTGTGCCACAGTTTGTTATATAGCCCCAGTACTCATCTTTCTCCAATTCCCACAACCGTGCAAACCAGTCCAAAACACCAACCTCAAACTGCCTGGAGTGGACACCATAATTGCTTTCAATAAATGGATCTCCCAAGTTGTTGATGGAAAAGTGCTGAAGTTGAGAGAGTGCCTCATAGTCAAAATCCAAATTATAGGGGTAACCTGTGATAGATTTTTTCAGAAGATTGGTTACTATATGAGATAAACCTGTTACTAACTAATTATGTTTATTGCAGATCAAAAACATGCAAATAGACTATCAAACCTAAATGATATTTGGTCCTTTCAGTCAGAGATTTTTTGTATTTAGCCAACACACTTGCCATATAAGCTTCCCTTTCACCAGTAACCTCATCATCTATATCAGGCTCCGAAATTTCAAGGCACATGGTATGAATATTTTTTCCCAGTACAATTTTTCTCTCCCCATTTTCTGTACCATTCTGAGCCTCTCCCTTGCCAATGCCATTCTCTCCTGCTACGAGTGGCACATGATCTGATATAAAAGCCTTGGAATTGAAAACCTCAGACAAAGATTTCGTTGTTCCATTAATGCTGGAATCAGGAGCTAAAACATCAACACTTCCAGCCATCTTGCTACTTGCAGCACAAGAAATTATCTGAAAGACAGAACACACAAGTTGGGTATCAACAAAAGGAAGAAACTAAGCGCAAAAAAAAAAAATAAACCATGAACCTCGACCTAAAACTCAGCCATCACTCTTTATCAAACACTTTCCTAGAAACCACGATTCCACTACAGGAAACGAAACAAGGCTGACCACAAAAAGATATGTTCGTCTACACATCCTGGTAATTCGTTTCCATTTACTTTTAATATTCTTTTCACTTTAACTTTTATTAAACTTTTCCCGAAATTCAAACTGAAGAGGTTGTTTCGTTAAAAGGAAAACAATTTGTCAATGGGCCAAACACCACTCATACTTGCTTTTGAAACAGCAATGTGTTTTATGCTAATTTTATGTGTCCCACTGAATCCATGCCATATTTCTCAAGTCTTTCAGCATTCTCAAGTTCTCATCGTTAATATTGTATAGCATCAATACAGGAATATCTCACTTCTAAATAAAGCACAATCCCAAACAGCTTTCATTCAAATACATCCATACAGAAACAAAAATATAATTTTCCCAAATAAAGAAGTAAGCTTAGAAGGCTTGCGTTCGAAGCAGAAGAAACAAGAACAGTTTTGGCCAGAAAGAGAACTGATTCACCAACACTCAAGCCAAAACCAAAGTCACACTAGGAATTGCTTACATATTCAAATGAAAGAAATAGAAACACTTCAATCAAAGACAAAATACAGAAAAAAAAAAGAAAAAAAAAAACTCAACTAAAAGTAAAGAACAGACAAAAACACAATGAAAACAACATTAAGTAATAACAGCATCACATAAAACATAAAAGAAGATAAGAATAATTCAAATATCCAACCAAGTATTTGGACCATACAGAAGGAAATCACACTTAATAAAACTTAAGTGAAAAGCTAGAAAGAGAATTGGGTATATGAAATAAGAAGGTTAAGAAGCACACATGAAGCAACTATGGTCTGAACTACAAAAGCTGATATTTTTCTTTCAGCCCAGAAGCACCTTCTAATGAAAAGATTGAACAATCAATCATAAAGGGTGAAAAGGAAGGGTCTTGGTTAATGAGGGGACAGGATCCGGATTTATAATCGCCACATCTCATAGAAAATGTGAAAATTATTAGAGTGATAATGAAAGGAAAAAGATATACATAGAACCAAAATAATAAATTGACACGCAAATCACATGCGAAAAGAAAAATATAAGTTTTTAGAGGAGTTTCCACCTGATAAGAAGAGAAAGAAAAGATGAATATTGGGTTTAGGTGTTTAAAAAAAAAGTTAGTGTTCATATATCATTAGACTTAATGAAATTACCCTCACATTTTCTTCTCTTCACACACTATATTTGTTCTTTATACAATTAAGAGAAGAGAAAATAGACAACATATATCCTATAATGAATAAAGTAATAAATGATATAATATAAAAATGTGGAGAAAATTTCTTCTTTATATGGTTTTTAAAAGATGTTCAGCTAATTTAAATACTTTTTGATAAATTAACATTAACCTCTTTTACGTACTTTAATATAGTGACACTCAGTTCTCTTATTTTCTTTAAATAACACATTGACTTGATACTTAAATAGAAAACTATGAAAATTGAAAATTTAAATTTTTAAATATAAAAATAATTTTCTTTAAATAGAATTGAAGGATTTAATTATTATATATTGATAGCATCTAAAAAATTAAATTACCACTCAATTATAAATTATCTTATTAAAATGTAAGGAATTATATTTTCAGAAAAAAAATAGTTTAATAGAAAGATCAATAAATTGATGGTTATAAAATGTATGATTAGATTCATTAACATAATTTAAATATGATTGTAGCATAAGTATAACTATGTTGTTAGAAAAAAATAAATATAAACAAAAGAAAGATTTTAAAGGTCATTTTATTAATAATACAAAAATGGGAATTAGAAACACACACACACACACATATATATATATATATATATATATATATATATATATATATATATATATATATATATATATTATTAAAAGAATAACGTAATATGTTAATGTATCATTCAAACATTAAGAAAACGTGAATAGTTAAAGTCTTTCAAATAAATTAAAATATAATTGTCTATCCTTTTAAGTTAGAGAAGATATGAGTAGAGATGGCAAATAAACCCGTCCCCGTGGGTATTGCCCGAACCCGTTCCCGTTTTGACGGGGAATCCCCGCATTGACTGAGTATGGGTATGGGTATGGGGAATCCCCGACTTTTTCAGTTGGGTATGGGGATGGGTATGGGGATGTACATATACCCGCCATAATACCCGTCCCCGCCCTATCTCCATTCTCGTTTAA
>Ga0214542_1003336_pt1 | contig 32869 bp, 18 predicted proteins | sample CNSS1metaG_FD_160096 | JGI IMG/M metagenome (GOLD analysis project Ga0214542, IMG submission 160096) | Root nodule microbial communities from cowpea collected in UCLA plant growth center, Los Angeles, California, USA - CNSS1 | ecosystem: Host-associated > Plants > Roots > Nodule | place: USA...
GAATTAATTGAAAATAAATAATATTATTTTAATTTTGATTTCTTTATATTAAAGTAATAGATTATAGAAAATATAACTAAAATAATAATAATAATAATAATGGATTACACTACTGTTAATATTAATAATAATAATAACAATAATACCAATACTGATAATATAAAAAATAATAAATTTGGATTTATCTGTTTTAAATTATAAAATTTACACTAATTGACTAATTAAGTAGTGATGTGTAGTAAAATAATATTATTATATGACCAAAATTTATAATTAAACTTTTGAGTTATATATTATATTAAAATAAAATGTGTATGCACGAGTAGTTGTTAAGGTAAGATGTAAGCATATTGTTTGATATGATCCCGCACAAATAAATATAACATGAAATTGATGTTAAAGATTTTTAAATTAAAACACATGTATATATAGACAACTTAGAAGAAAAATATTAAAAAGGTGTTGGCATATTGAGTCAGAAAAGAAAAAGTTAAACTTAAAATATTCTAAACAAAAGTGACATAGAGGTATCAATAATGAAGTTAAAGTAACATGCAAACCTATTGTGAGATGTAATTCCTATAAAAATAAGTTAGAGTAACATAAAATTAAAATTAATTTTTTTTTTGAACATAAATACGTACAAACATTGTTATCAGTGAAGACATTGTATAAAGGAAAAGGATTAAACAGAAATCTTATAAATATTTTATTAAAATCAAGCTAATTTATTACATGTCTTGATTTCTCTAGAAGAACGTAACGACTATTTACCCATAGTAGCGTCACCTATTAACAGAAAACCACTTGAGTTTATTGTAAGAAAGAATAGAAAGATATTATAACAAAATCAAAATACATTATGTATTATGACATCACAACAGTTGGCATAAGTCTCAAGTGGCAGCTTCAATTTCATCATAATTAAAAACTACTCCATTTGAGGCCTCCTTTGAACGTAGTTATGCAAAAACATCATCCATGGCAACATTCAGCCAAAACTTTTCTGGTTTTATGCAAATCAAGCGAACAAATTTTGCTAGTCATTCAAGTAATACCCTCTCTTAAAACCAATATATTGCACCAAGTATAGGTGCAATTCACCACATAATATTAGATGTTATCTTTTTCAACAGTATAACAATAATTATATAAATATGGAAAATAAGAGTATAAAGTCAAATTGATAAGAACTATGAAATTAATCACATAACATTTATGGCCTTTAAGCAAAAGTCCACAACAATATCAACTTTGGCAAGTGTCCTTTATAAGATAAACATGGATGGTATTAAGATCAAGTAATTGCTCACCTCTAAAGTCTTTTCCTTATCATATATAAACTTTGACAATTTTTTCATCAACTCCTTCCTATCAGTGCGAGCTATGACCTTGTTGATCTATGGAATAATATAAAAATAATAATACTTGAGAAATAAAAAAAATATTGATCCCCATCATATAAATTTTGAAGAAAAAAATTACAATGTACTTCTTGATATCTTAAAATCCGTAAACATATGCAAAGCCAACTACTTATATTTATGCTATATACATTGTTGAGCAGATAAATAAAAGCAGTTAACCAATTACATTTCAGTATGTAGTCAAATTGATGAGTTTATGATGAAAAAATAACATTTGAAAGTATGTTGAACACCAATCATCTAGCACTTGAAAAAGTATACCAGCATTGTTGGGCCTTCCACCATCACTGTAGTTCCATTGCTCCATCACATCATTGGTTTGCTTCTTTTTCTTTCATTGCTCCATCACATCATGGTTTGCTTCTTTTTCTTCCATTACTCCATTACATCATTGATCACATCTTTCATCACATCATGGTTGCTTTATTTTAAAAATTGGCGCTTAAAATAAAATTACATAAAAGTCCTTATACATGTGTCAAGAGGAGAAGAAATTGGATCATACGATAATTATAAAAATACCTTGATTTTTGACATGTGTAAAAAACAGAAGATGGTTCATATAGGTAATTGCATCAGTGATATGTTTTCTTAGTGATATAGTAGATAGTATATGGTATATTTTCTTAGTGATATAGTAGACTTCTTCGATTTCAATCCCAACTGCAAAACCACAAAACCAAAGAACCATGAAATAAAATCAAATAAGAAAACAAAACCTAGAAAACCTAAAAATAAAGCTTAACGAGAAGAAGAAAATGTTTGCTTCTTTTTCTTCCATTACTTCATCACATCATGGTTTGCTTCTTTTTCTTCTATTGCTCTATCACATCATTGGTCACATCTTCCATCACATCATGGTTGCTTTATTTTAAAAATTGGCGCTCAAAATAAAATTACATAAATGTCCTTATACATGTGTGAAGAGGAGAAGAAATTAGATCATACGATAATTACGGAAATATCCTAATTTTTGACATGTGTCAAAAAAAGAAGATGGGTCACATTAGTAAGTACATTAATGGTATATTTTTTTAGTGATATAGTAGATAGTAGATGGTATGCTTTCTTAATAATATAGTAGACTTCTTCGATTTTATTCCCAACTACAAAACCAAAAAACCTAAGATCCATGAAATAAAATCAAATAAGAAAATAAAACCTAGAAAACCTAAAAATAAAGCTTAATGGGAAGAAGAAAATGTTTGCTTCTTTTTCTTCCATTGCTTCATCACATCATGGTTTACTTCTTTTTCTTCCATTGCTCTATCACATCATTGGTCACATCTTCCATCACATCATGACTGCTTTATTTTAAAAATTGACGCTCAAAATAAAATTACATAAAAGTCCTTATACATGTGTCAAGAGGAGAAGAAATTGGATCATACGATAATTACGGAAAATCCTAATTTTTGACATGTGTCAAAAAAAGAAGATCGGTCATATTAGTAATTACATTAATGGTATATTTTTTTTAGTGATATAGTAGATAGTAGATGGTATATTTTCTTAATGATATAGTAGATATTTTTTATTTTAATCCCAACTGCAAAACCAAAAAACCTAAGATCCATGAAATAAAATTAAATAAGAAAACAAAACCTAGAAATAAAGCTTAACGGGAAGAAGAAAAGGTTTGCTTATTTTTCTTCCATTGCTCCATCACATCATTGGTCACATCTTCCATCACATCACGGTTGTTTTATTTTAAAAATTGACGCTCAAAATAAAATTACATAAAAGTCTTTAGACATGTGTCAAGAGGAGAAGAAATTGGATCATACGATAATTACGAAAATATCTTGATTTTTGGCAGATGTCAAAAAAAGAAGATCGACCATAATAGTAATTGCATTAATGATATATTTTCTTAGTGATATAGTATACTTCTTCAATTTCAATCCCATCTGCAAAACCTAAGAACCATGAAATAAAATCAAAATAAGAAAATAAAACCTAGAAAACGTAGAAATAAAGCTTAACGGGAAGAAGAAAATGTTTGATTCTTTTTCTTACATTGCTACATCATATCTTCCATAACATCATGGTTTGCTTCTTTTTCTTCCATTGCTCAATCACATCATTGGTCACATCTTCCATCACATCATGGTTGCTTTATTTAAAAAATTAGCGTTCAAAATAAAACTATATAAAAGTCCTTAGAGATGTGTCAAGAGGAGAAAAAAAGGCATAAATAGAAACCAAATTTTGTACACATGTCATAAGAAGTTGTGTGAAAATTGGAAAATGACCAAATAACCACAATAATGAACACGTGTCAACACATTGAAGTGGGGTAATGAAGTAATTTCATTAAGGTTCAATTTTCTTAATTATATAGTAGATTTATAGCTAGTACATGAAAACATAATAGCCTCCATATAAAATTGTTCTCATCAAGTTTTTTTTACTTTTTTCATGAAGTGCATGTCCATTCACTACTTTAATGCATATATTTTTATTTCTTGTAAAGCTATTATTGTCATAATGGAGTATGCAAAATAATTACTTTTACCAAAATATCATTTGCAGGTGATAATAAAACATCATACATTGACATGAAGAGTTGTTGCAGGGAAGGTACAATTCAATAGGTATGTATTTTTTTGACAACTACCGAAATTTTTAAATGCACGTGTTTTCATTAAGTGGTCATAATGTAATGAATAGTAACTTAACCACTTGTAATAGTAACTTACATAATTCATTTTACATTTGCTCATTGTAAGTTTTTTCTTTCTAATGAGTATTAAGTGCATGTCATGTCATTTAATAAATGCATATCTTTTGGAGGACCGTAAAACTTTTATTTGCGTGTAGGAGTAAATAAAATAATGACTTGTACAATAATCTAATTTCATTAAGTGCATAACAATTGACTTATTAAATTTATGTCTATTGATTGAGTGTTGAACTTGTCTTTTCATCTTCATTTGTCTTTTCATTGAGTGTAAATATCTTATTTTCATGTCCATTCAATTAATAAATACATATGTTATCATTAAGTGTAAATTCATGTCCATTCATTTCATAAATGAATGTCAAATCATGATTTATATATCTAATATGGAAAACTTTAATTATGCCCATTAAATGCATATCAATTCATGATTTATGTTTCCAATGTTGAAAAATTTAATTATATGCTCATCCATATTCATTAAATGTACTAAATTCAACTTTTTTGTGAAAATGTAATGTTATCAACACTATTTACTATCGAGTTATTGATCTACTAAAATTGCAGCCAAGAAGGATGACAACAATTTAAACTTCAATTAATAAATTCAAACATTAAACTGTCTCAAATATTCATTATTGAGTTTGTCATTCAAACTGGAGTACAATTTAAATTTGGAATATATTAAACTGTCATATTAAAACCTACAAAATATTGTGTGTATATGGTAAGTAAAATGTATACCCACTCCATATGTCATGTTTCTAACCTCTTGCTAGGTTTATCATTATAGCGTCGCAAATAATATAATTAAAAGACCCAACTTGATCAATCTTTTTCCTATAATTGTTGGAGGTAAAATGTCAATATTTTAAAATTATTTAATATTTAAAATCATAAAATAGAAATAGCAAATAAACTTAAAAGGTATCGATATAAACCGCGTACTAATTAAAATTAACAATAACAATTTAACTTTATGAAAAAGGCTAATAAATTTAAGTTTATAATAGTTAAGTGAAATATTATATAATATTTTGAAATAGTTTGAATTATAATATTTCAATATAATAATTTACATAATAAATTTCACATATTCATTAAAATATATGAAAAGATAAATATATTAAACTAATATTTATTAAATATTATGTGATGTCATCTTTATGTATAACGAGTAAATTAGTATTCTTATAAATGAATCTAAATGCATAGTAGTTTTTTTAAGTCTTTTAATTTTTTTTTTTGACATTTGTTTTTCTTATTGTAAGAATATGGAAAATATAAATAATTAAAATAATGTTTATGAAATATTTTTTGATATGATCATGTGTACTTAATGAGTGGGGTAGTATTCATAGAAAGATATAAAATGATATAGAATTAAATGTTTACCATTTATCAATGAATATAGATGATAACTTGTCTTTTCAAGTCTTTTTAATTTTCAAGTTTGACGTTTGTTTTTGTTATTGTAATAATAATTTGTCTTTTCAAGTCTTTTCGTTTTTTAATTTTGATGCTTACTTTTGTTATTCTAATGATAACTTGTCTTTTCATTTTTCAGTTTAACATTTGTTTTTGTTATTGTAATAATAACTTGTCTTTTCAAGTCTTTTCATTTTACAATTTTGACGTTTACTTTTGTTATTGTAACAATAACTTGTTTTTTCATTTTTCAACTTGACATTTGCATTTATTATTCTAATAATAACTTGTATTTTCAAGTCTTTTTATTTTTCAAACGATTTGTTATTGTAATAATTTAATTAAATTATTTTTGTAAGTATTGACTATTGGTTTTCATCATCAGATATTGTGTTAAAGGTGTTGTAAGAAATCAGTGCGTTAGTATTCACATAAAGATGCAAAATGATATAAAATTAAATGTTTACCACTATCAATGAATATAGATGTTAACTTGTCTTTTCAATTTTTAGTTATGACGTTTGCTTTTGTTGTTGTAATGATAACTTGTCTTTTCATTTTTCAACTTGATGTTTGCTTTTTGTTATTATAATAATAATTTTTCTTTTTAAGTCTTTTCATTTCCCAAATGTTTGCTTTTGTTATAGGATTCATTCCTTCGACTTCTCGATATGCCTTTTACATCTAGATACAAAATTCTTCCATTGAAGCTATAAACTTCAGCAAAAGTCTGCTAAAATCAAGAAAAGAAGAACATAACTTCAACATTAATATACAAAAAAGGAATGAAAACATATTTAAAACTAAACAAAAACATACAAAGGCATAAATAAATTTTAGAAATAATATATTAAACAAAAATGTCCCCTTTTCTCCAACTCACAACTATTTTGCACTATGTGCATCACATCCCAATGCCAATTGAGAAGAAAATGAGAAAGAGCATACTTACGTACCAGAAAACCTGATTCCAGAACAAAGATAAAAAAATATTGGATTGCATAATACCTAACCTTCAAAAAGAAGAAAAACTTAACCTTTAAACAAAATAATGAAATGATAAAAATTGTACCTTTTGAAAATCAACCCTTTTAAAACTAATACTTATCCTTTTGCTTGAAAATATCATGTTGATCTTCAAGAGCTATTTGGTCATCTCTTCAATAGCTTCTAAAATTTTAAAAAGAATAAATCAAAGAAGATGAAGAAAATGAATAAAAGTTTAAACTTTAACATAAGAAAGAGAGCATAAGCGCATATAAAAGAATACTTTCCTAAAAAAAAACTTTACTAAAGAATCAATTACGAAATAAAAGTAAGACAACATCAAAAACTTCTTCTTTACGAACAAACACACTAATATGAAGTTGGGTTAAAGAACACCTAACCTTGAAATGATTTTTACCGAATAAGAAGCATAGGAAAATACTTTGATGAACGAAAACTATAAATACAAAAACAAAGTTGGGTTAAAAAATGAGTACATACAACCTTTGATGAATAACAACTGAACAAATGAAAGCAAAAAGTAGAATAGCCTCTTTTGAAGAAGATGAATAGAAAAGTTTGACTTTTTAAAACAACTTTATACAAAAATCAGAACCATAGTATATCCTCGTATAAAAAATGAACCTTTGACCAAGTAAGTTACTTTTTGATCCATAAGAATCGTCTCCATGTGTCCTTTTGATCCAGAAAAATCCTTGTTTCCCACAACCTAAAGATCGATAATTTTGACTACTAGTTTCAATGTTTCTCTATTTCCACCAATATCTTTGATCATATCAAATTTTCTAACCATTTGCAAAACCAATATATAGACATGAGATCCATTATATAACTAATAAAAGAACAAACTTTAAACCAAAAAAAATCATCAAAGGTCAAAGCTTCAACATAGAACCAAAAAAAAAAAAGTTCAAAATTAAAACATTGAAACCTTGCAACTTCAAAATAACAACTACAAAGAAAAACAAAACAACCACAAATATAAGGTTGAAGCTTTCAACCAAAAAAAATAAAGAAACATTGAAGCTTCAACATTGAACTAAAAAAAATCAAGAAATGTAAGAAAAATACTATAATAAAAGGAAGGAACTAACTTTAAATCAACAAAATATAAGAAACCTTGCAACTTAAAAAAAACAATATAAAAAGAAGATCAAAGCAACAACAAACGTAAGGTTGAAGCTTTCAACCAAACAAAATCAAAAAAGGCTGAAACTTTAAAGCAAGCTGAAGAATATAAAAAATTCAATCAAAGAATATCAAAGCATCTACAAAAGTAACATTTCAACCAAACTATGAAAAAAAGAATGAACTAATTTTCAAGTAAGAAGGAAGAAGATGAATATGAATGTAGGAGGTGGAAAGCTTTGAAGATTGAAGGGAGAAGATGAATATGGAAAAAGGATGTGGAAAGAAGAATGAAGTGAATATATGAAGTATAAAAAGGAGTTGATAAGTGTCAGTTGGAGTAGTGATATGCAAAATTAGATAGAATAACTAAAAAACTACAAAAATGGACACTTGTCAAAAAAATAAGATAGGATAAGTAAGTAATTTAATTAGGATTAAGTTTTCTTAGTTATATAGCAGATGGTAGAAGCTTTAGAGACAATGAAAAACACATCTAATACGGACAATTTAACGTACTCTTTAAATATTTCGTGAGTGATATTGCGACACTGTTAGAACCATTGAAGGTTACAAACTTTAGCCCTACACTACCCCTTTTTGTTCCTACGATTTGTCATTAATGTTCGTAATGGACTTTATCATGGAAGAAGTGCATCAAGTAATATGCAAACAGGAAAACACGGCCAGAGACTTTTTTGATAGTAAAATAATTCTAATTTACAATTTAAAAATATATTATAAATAATTTTATGATTATAAATTAGTTTTGGATTATATAATCTAAAAATACATTCTAAATTATATAATTGAAACTGTTGAACATTCAAAATAATGAAATTCATAATACAATACCCAAATTTTTAACTTTTCAGAATTGTATAATCTAAACTTTTCAGAATTGTATAATCTAAACTTTTCGTATCAATCAATCTAGAATCTTTCCAATGACTCGCATGAAGGAGTATTTTTTACATTGCCCACACCCTGTAAAGAATCCATGGAAATGCAGAAAGGAAAACCCTCGACAATAATATGGCAGAATAGAGTGTAAGCCTAAAGGCCAGATGCTAAAAGCCCGATATAGATAAGAAAAATTGATCCACCAATCTTGTTAAAACAATTAAATATCAAAGAACTGTTACAAAACTAATTTCAAATTTCAATTGGGGATAAATAAATGTCAAATGTTTTGAACACATTTCCAGCTAAACATCGAATTCATAGAGAATTAAATGAAACAAGAAGCCCCTTGAACAAAATTTATCAATAAAAAACGAAATTATCCCACCCATATTCCCTTAACACTTAATTTAAGACATGAAAAATATCAAATTTGGTCTAATCTACTGAAGTTGACTATTTAGTTGAAATATGTGGACCCAAAATTGGACTCTCTAGCTGAAGTTATCTCTGTTGGCTCAGGACTCAGCAAGGTTCTGCCCATTTCTTGGTGCTTGATGATGCCCTGAATTTCCTCTCTCTTGGCGAGGATTCGGTCGATAGAAACCGTTTCCTTTCGATTTGCTGTACTCCCTATCACCACCATCTTGACCATTTCCTCTGCCAAAGCTCCTTGAATTGAAACGCCCTCTTGGTGTATCTGACTGATAACTACCTCTGCCTCTACCCCGTCCTGATCATAATACATTGAAAGCGAGTATGACGTAACAGAAGAAGAATAGAAGTAGCTTGAAAATATTGAATTATGTGGAAAAAACATGGAGGGTGCCATGCACCTCTCTGGAACTATGTTGGTAGATAAAATATTGCTAGTCAAGAATTGTGTAGATCATTGTGATAATTTATGAAGCATGAGGCTGGCCGAAACAAAATTTAATGTCTTTGTCAATGTCAGATGAAACAGTCACCAAACATTGAGTCTGTGACTTACTACAACTATAAGAAATCACGGGAACCCAATGTCATCGTGATAAAATTTTGGCATATCATTGCTAAATTTGTATTTGTTAAAAAGGCAAGTCATGTGAGAATCAATTACCAGTACCATCAACTCATATCTCCATTAGAAAAAGTGGAAACAGATTCATCATTTTACCATATCTACATGTTATAACCAATATGTTGGGGACATTCATGATGACGAACTTTGAAGAAAATATAAAAACAGAAGAAATATTAAAAGATTAAGAAAATCATACTTCCTCCTCGAGAAGGGATGTTACTGTTTGGTCTCCTTTCTTCAATGTATACTTGTCTCCCTGCTATCTGAACAGATCCTGTCTGCAAACATAAACAATCATGATTTTAGATTCTTCGACAACAATCATGAATAATGCACATCCCAAACTTGATATTTAAAAGCAAATCCAAACCTTGACTGCATTATGAACGCCTGTCATATCTTCAAATTCAACAAATGCATAACAAACACCAACATCCTGAATACAGGTGAAAAGTTTAGACTCAATCATAATTAGTAGTTATGTGAAAATGAGGAGTTATAAACCTTGCGACTTCTAATAACAACACCATCAGGCCTGATTCTACCAAAATTCTTGAATTCCTCTTCAATTTCAGAAGGAGACACGGTAGGGGACAAGTTTCTCACATAAACAGACTTGATTTCATCTGAAAGCAGTTCCAAACAAACCAAGATTATTGATAGTTACCAATGAATACTTGATAAATATTACATGAAACAGTCTTTAAACAAACTAACTTATTAGGTTATCAAGCAATGAGCCAGGAAGATGTGCTGAATACCAGTAATTAAATAATAAATGGACAGAATAATTAATCAATTCTCAACAAGTACACACAGTAACCTTCATCTTCTGTTACAGGAAGCTCCTCTACTGCTTCAGTCTCAGACCTTTCAAATGCATTTGTGGAAGCAGTTGTTGGCAGTTGCTGACTACTACTCTGTGGAGCTTGATCCCATTCTGAAGGGGAGACATTCTTATGAGAGGGTTGAGAAGCAGCAGATGGTGTAGATTGTCCTTTAGCAACCCGTAACTTCCAACAGTCCATAACATTGTCAGTTCTAATGTCATAACAGAATTCCAAAAGAAAACATTATTTTGGAAAGTAATATAATGGTTAGCCGGTGCGTACGATGGAAGCATATGTGTGCTTTTGGGGCTCCCCAGCAGGTTGATCAGGAGTAACAGGTACATGGTCTTGGACGGCATTCACTGAAGATTGAAGTGAACCATTTGACTCTTCAACAGCAGTATCCTCCCTAATATGCTCAGAATCAGGGCCCCGCTGCAATCTTTGCTCCGAAAATCCATAATTATCAACTACACCGTTTTCTTTTACCTCATTTGTAGCAACATAGTCCCTAGCCTGAATATCTCCTCCCAGAAGGTAGTTGGATACTGTAAAATCCATGGCTCTAAATTACTAAAAAGTTAAATGCATATGAATTTGAGAATCATTAATATCACATAATCAGCCAAGTTGTCCACTTATCAGATTTTTTTCTTAAAGTAAAACCTGTTTCATTTTTTGAAAGATATAAAACATTTATCATCAAAGATAATGAGGTTTGTACTCGTGTTTCACTGACAGCTGACAACTTTATAAAGTAAAAAAACTACATTAACAAAAAAAAGAAACGGTTTTATCAATCAATTTGAAAGAACAAGTGTCTTTTATGTATCGTCAAAGTGATAATACTGGTTGTGGCAGTTGACAACAGATAACAGTGTAGCAAATAGAATTGGTGACAATAATAAACGGATTTGCTTGTCTAAAAGATAGTTTATGCAGTTTGGATTTCCAACTAAAATGTTTTAGAGAAGCCACATCCAAGAGCTTCTACAAGCTATCTTATTCATAAGCTAATTTTAACTTATGGATAAACTCATTTCATTTTTTCTTATTTTTTTTCTCCTACAACTCTTTATGAAGGAGTTTGTCCAAGCAAAAACAACTACAGACCATTTTACTGATACTTTTAACATATATTCGAAACAATCTCATCATCTCATCTATAATTCACATAAAAGATCAGGTAAGACTAGGAGGCACAACATCACATTGATATACTTCTAACAATTATAGCCACAATAAGTCATATTGGAAAAAACACAAGTCTCACATAGTCACATTGACTGCAAATAGAGCCTGAAAAACAGGTACACAGGTATGGGGCAACCCTAAACCTCTCAAGCCAGTTTTTGCAGGGTTCAAGGTCAAGAACATTGTTGGAAGTGAAAGGGTGTACATTGGAGAAAATTCAAGTCTCACATTGGCTCAAAGAGTACATAAATGGGGACAAACTTTATCTCACAAACGGGTTTAGTAAAGTTGAGTTGGACTCAAACTCAAATTCTAAGCAATAGGAACTTTTCAATCTATAAAACCTACTGCACTGCCAACTCTCAAATCAAACAATAATATGTGGATATTTTTTCCTACACTAAATTGATCGTATTAGAATGGCAGTTTTGCCCTTACAACTCAGCACCTTAATGTACAAGAGCTCAAGCTGGTACAGAACTTACCTGGCTTATTGATTGCACTTGAAGTATTCAACTGTGAATCATGATTGCTCTGAGGTAGCAAAACTGCTTGTTGCTGGTGAATTGGATCCTCTTCAACAAAATGAAAAATATCATTGAGCACAAAAAAGCCTTTCTCTTGTGGGGCAAGGAAGAATGTCTGCATAAATTTCCTCCTCTGGTTGTAGTCCTTAGTTTGCACAGATCCAGAAACCATTACAAGAACACCACCACTCCAAGACTCTAAAGAATGTACAGTCTTGATTTCAATTCCAGTGTAACTAAGTGACATAATTAGGGAGTGGATTTGCTGCACATGGAAAAAATATTTTTAGTTCTAGGGAAAATGGACCAATATTAATAATTGTACATGCATAAGCCATAAACAATAACAGATAATGCCAGATCCTTTCAAACAATTGAGGACTTAATATAATGGAATAGAATGCTAGGAATAAACTAGAATGCTAAGAATGATAAAAATGTTTCATACATTCATATCACAAATATATAATTTAACATTAGGAAGAAAACTTATAACATGTGGATAAAAAAGCAAAATTAGAAATACTAAGCATGTTCAGTCTCTTATTCATCAAGACTAGAGCTGTGAATATTTTATATAGCAGTTATTCAACTACGTCCGAGGGAGTTAGTTCAGTTAAAAGTTTTAGTTTGATGTAATTAGAATACTTTAGTTAGTTTGTTGTCAGCTGTATTTATAACTGTTGATTATCTCTATCAATTCTCACGTTGTAGTCACTCTCTCGTATATTAAAAACAAGGAATTTAGAGATCTATTCTTTCTCTCTTTTCTCTGTCAATGTTCCTTAAGTTCCTTCTCTAATACGGTATCAAAAGCCTCGTAAGTTCTATGGCAACTTCAAATCTTTCTCCCTCATCTTCCACACCCTCTGGTTGCTCTCATCAATATTCAAAAGGGAAAAATTTCAGGTACCGCAGCAACTCGTAGAATATTAATCCAGGCCAGGCATTAAAGCCATATCATTCATAATTTTGTTATCATATAAAATAGTGTAACTGCACTACCAGACCACATTGATTCCCAGAACGAGATATGAAATCATTTCAAGAAGTTACCCATCAATAAATAAATCCTACCAGCATGCATCAAATTCACAAGCGCTATTTTTTATCAAGTTCAACTAAAATTTCTCCGTGACACCCAGACTTACCAAATTTAATGATTCCAATTCAAAATATCCGCTCCCTAATCTTAAGATCCCCCGGTTGGTCATCACTATACTAACAAACAGAATACCATAAAAATCTTTCATAGCCGTGATACAAATATGGCCACACAAATTCCCCCTTCTCATCCTCAGCAATAACTTCTATCTCCCAATGGAACTCACCAAACTTCTCACCCACATTTTATCTTTTGGGTGACTACCGAAATTGGACTGAAGGTACAATTTATCACTAAAACGAAATAGTTAAGTTTTCGAACTAAGTCACACCATAAAGACTTATTTTGAATTTTCTTACTCTCATGGCGTCTCACAACTAAAGTTACGACAACTCACAATTTTATGCATCCAAGCGACACCCTCTAGCAAAATTGAAATTACTCAACTACAAAACCATTCCTCCCCTCACAGTTTAACAACCAACTCCTTTCACTCAACACTACAGCAAAAACTGACAAAACTGAAACCAAAAACAACGGTGTTCACGGAACAACAAAAAAGACAGCAGTAAATTACAAGCATTGCCGCGGCTGTTTCCCTGGTGTTGCCGTCCACCCGCAGCATGGTGCTGGCATCGGAATAAAACTGGTGCACGAACTCTGGTTGACTCTGAAGCACCTGGTAGTACTGTCCCACGAAGTATGTCCCAACCTGAACAAAACACAACACGTTATTCGATTTGACATGAATATGAGAAGAAGAGGAAAAAAAGAAGAAGAACCTGCACTGCGGTAACTGGAATGGGAAAGGGCGTGGCCATTGAAGTAAAACCCTAGCAGCAATTCGGATCCGCAATCTCCCTCCCTCTTCCCTTTCTTTCCAGATCCACACTCACGCAGACAGTGACAAAAGGGGTAATGTTATTTCGTTCAATATTAATAATAATAAAAATAATTAATATTATTTTTTATTTTGGTTCTTCACGGATTTGGTTTTTCTTTTATTACAAGATTCCCCAGACGACATGCTGCCATCCTATGCTGTTGTGCATCTGTCCTTTCCTTACCATTAATAAGCTTCCACTCGATCGTTTCAAATATATATAAATAAGGGTTAAATATATTTTATCCGTAAATTTTAAATTTAGTTCATTTCGAAATTTTGAATTAATTTTATTTTTTATTTTTTAAAATTTATAAATTTAATATTTTGTCAAATTTATTTTATATTTTAAGTGTGTTTCATAATAATATTAAATGTATATACTTTGAGAGATGAAAGACTAAATTGGTCCAAAGTTTCGAAATAGACTATTCTAAAATTTACTAAAAATTAAGAGACCAAAAATATATTTAACCCTACAATAAAACGAAGGTTAAACTTAAACATGTTTTTCCATTTATTTTTAGAAATTGTAGTTGATCTTTAAATTAAATAATATATCTATTTTGATTTTACATTTTATAAGAGGAAAGTAAACATTAATCCTCTCAAGTTACACTTATTAACTCTATTCATCACATAATAAAGTATTTCACATATGATTTATTAGAGAAAATATTTTACATACTTTCATAAATGAAGTAAGTCTATAATTAATTTAAAGAACAAACATATTTTTTGAAAATAATTTAGAAGTTAAAAATATATTTAAGTCAGTAATAAATATACACTGTGCCAGCAAACGTATATCTATATGTTTTTTATAATAGATAAAATTTAAAAGAATGATAATATTATTATACAATACAAAATAATTATTTAAAATATAAAATACATAAAACAATAGTTATAAAAATAATTTACTTTATTAATTATCATAATTATGTAATAAAATAATTTTAATATTTTTTCAAATGTTATGATATCTTATAAATTATAAACAAAATAAGGATAAAAATGGGAGAAAAAGTATAACAAATAATGTAAAAAAACAGTTGAAAAATCAATTTCCGTTATTTTGTTACAGATAAAATATGTGTTTGAATAAATTTGTTTATAAATATTTATTTTTCTAAAATGAAAAAAAAATATAAAAAAAGTTATATAAATTTATATACAAATTAAAAATAAAAATGTAAACAAATTACATAAAAAATTATATATTAATTAAGATATAAACAACTTTTAATTTATACAAAAGCTATTTTTTATTTTTTTATATAAGTACTTAGAAATAAGTATATTAAATGAATTTAATAGATATATACTTTAAATTTTCTTGCATTATCTATTAATAAAAACTTATCGTTAAAGCTAGCTATTTGTAGTATGAAATCATGACTAAATCTGTCTTTGAAGAGTTTTTATTACAAACGCGTTCAGTAAATAAGTGAAGATTATCATCTATGATTAGATTTACATTTACATGCACTAATTATTTTTTAAATAAATTTTAGGTTAAATTATTATTTTGATCCTTTTATTTCTCAAATAATATCAGTTTGTTTCTCAAATTTTTTCTATTTTAATTTGGTTTTTATCTTCTAAAAAATGATTGAATTTGGTCATTGATGTTAATTTTTACCAAACAGTTAAAGTCAACACCACGTGTTAATTTATGGTTTTTTTGAATTTTTTTGATTTTTTTTTACATTGTCACTCCACAGTTGTTCCATGTGTCAAAGTGATTCAATTTGGTCCCTATATTTGTTTTTAGTTTAATTTAGTCTCAATTTTCGTAAAAATGAAGCAATGTTGTCCCTCCTTAAATTGACATGCAATTTAGTTTTTGGATAAATTGTATGATGATATTCTTACTAAAATTGACATTTTTATTAAAATTATTTTAACGAAACAAAAGTTCTTCAAATGAGACAAAAAATGATATTACCCAATAAATGAAGGACAAAAAACTTAAAAATGAGAGTCAAACATTATCACGTGAAAAAAATAAACAAACATATAAAAATATTATAAAGGAGTAGAAATAATAAAATGTTATACCTAAAAATGATTTTATTAAGTAAAATTGAGAATACACCATTTGAATATATTTACACTTATGGAAAAATATTAAGATGTGATAAAAGGGAAAGTAATGTGAGTAAATTTTGTTAGTATGGAATAACCAAACAATTAAAAAAGAGGAGAAAAAAGTGTGTAGCGAAAGTAAACAAAATGAAACTAAAAATCAAGAGAATAATTTATATATATATATATATATATATATATATATATATATATATATATATATAAAATTTTTATATAACTTAATAAATTATGGGTTCTTTGATAACTTAAACGAAAACGGAATAAAAATGAGAATAACTGTTGGGACATGTATTATGATGCAATATTTCCGCATCATACTTACGAAAAGGGATGCAGAGGGGAAATAATCCCAATTTCCGTAAGGTTTGACTCTGTTCTCATTTTCATTTCTTATATTTCAATCTTACATATTTTTTGCTTTAGTTTTTTTAATCACTAATACTTTTTTATTAGACTTATTTGAAAAGAGTTTATCAAAATTATATTAGTATTTATAAAAGATTTTTAAACACCATCTTATCTCTCTCTTAAAAATATACAACCTATCTTTTTTTACAAAATATTTTTTTCATAAGAAAAACCAATGATGACCGATTTCACTTGATTTATATGGTTTTACTTATAGTATTCACTATTTGTAGGAAGTATTTACAATTATTTTTATAGTGATGATCTTAATTTTATTTAATATATAAAATATTTGATTTACTAATTAATTAAAAATATTATTCGGTTGAACTTATTTTAAACTTTTAAGTAATTACAACCAAATGTTTATTTATAGTGTGCATTCAGGGTGGAGTACATTCCCATAGAAAACGAAAAAAACATAAGCAATGTGGTAATATGTTCTAGCACATAGACAACAGAAAGGCAATTTGAACTGTGCCAGCTTAAAATGTCGTGGCAATAACTTGCATGTTCTTTTGCTACATGGTTTTGTTTAAATAAGGATGCAAAAACAAAAGATTCAATCCCAGAAAATTCATTAAGGGCTCATAGAAGAAGATTAAGATGACAAGTGAAAGGAATTCTACTCTGAACTATATCCCAGAACTTGCATGTTACAATACAACATTTGATCTTAACAACAAAATCTGGAGGAGTGATAATGTCATTTCAGAACGTGTTCCTCTTCTGTCTATTCAAATTGCCTACAACATCCTTGCCTCTAGTTTTTTTCACCACATCCTCAAGCAATTTCACCTGCCTCTGACGGTTGCCCAGATGCTTGTAAGTGTTCATGTTCATATTCATATGCTTGTATACCAAATATAGCATTTAGATGACATGTTTCAGGGAAATGAAACTTTGGTATCAAATATGAATCATTTACAGTTATATAAACTTGATATTGCATATGTAGGGTGGTGTGCTTTTGAGTTCATCATTTTTGGGAAGAATCCCTGGAGTTTTTCACATGATTTACCGACCAGAAGGAATCATGACTGTTGAAACCTTTGCGAATGTTGGAATCATGTACTATGTGTTCCTTACTGGGCTGGAAATGAACAGTGACACCATCTTGAGATCAAGCAAGCAGGCTGTAATCATTGCTGTTGCAAGCATTCTGATTCCAACACTAATTGGAGCTGGTTTTCTTACTCTACAGCATGACATAGCAGGTGGATCAAGCCTTACGCTCACTGTTAAAGGGTATATGTTTTGGTGTGCAATTCTTTCTGTGACCAGTTTTCCAGTCCTTGCAAGGCTCCTATCAGATCTCAAGATCCTCTACACAAGGCTTGGAAAAGATGCCTTAACAGCAGCCATGCTAATCGATGCATTTGGCTGGGTTTTGTTCGCACTCTTCATTCCCTATTCCCACGAGGGTGGAAAACCACTCCTCTCCGTAATTTGCACATTGTTGTTCATTGTGTTCTGCTTCTGCGTGGTGCGTCCAATCCTGGCTCGTGTGGTTGAGCATAGAATGAGGTCTGAGTCATGGAACTCCTCGAAGTTACTAGATGTGACGATGGGACTTTTCGTTTGTGCATATATCACAGACTTGCTTGGTGCACACCATGTTGTCGGGGCCTTTGTGTATGGACTAATTTTGCCCAGTGGGAAGTTTGCTGATTTGTTGTTGGAAATGTTAGATGATTTTGTCACTGCAATTATTGTTCCTGTCTACTTTGCCAGTTTTGGCTTTAGACTAAACCTGGAGTCACTTTGGTCTGAAAACCACACAGTGTTGCTTCCTCTCTTCATGGTGTTCTTATTAGCCATCCCAAAAATTTTGAGCTCTTTGTTGGTCAGTGTCTACTATGGTATGTCTTCAAGAGATGGAGTTGGCCTTGGATTGCTCCTCAACACCAAGGGCATCATGGCAGTGATTCTTATAAGCATTGCCTGGGACAAAAATGTAATATTCTCCAACCAAAATCTTGCTCCTCTTTCAAATTCTTGCTTAGTTACTAAAACCTTGTTTACATCGAGAAAACATATTTGCTTCCTTCTTCATCAACATGTTTTCACTTTGTTTCCTGTTTTCATATACTAAAATGTTTTCACAAAACCAAACAGGTTGAAAATCTGCATGCATCAATTTAATCCATTATCTCTGAAGATCACAGTTAGTAAATTTTGATGTGTTTCTCTGTTCTATCTCTTTGGTTTTCAGATTTTGGACCCATATGCTTTCACAATCATGATCCTTGCAGTATTATTCATGACTACGGTGGTATCTCCCTTTATTAATGCCATCTACAAGCCAAAACTTCGATTCAAGCAGACTCAACAAAGGACTGTGCAGAAACTATGGTCTGAAGCAGAACTTCGAGTTGCAGCTTGTGTCCACAACTCTCACCAAGCCCTTGGCATGATATATGTTCTTGAAGCCACAAATGCCACCAGAACTTCCCCCTTACATGTCTCAGTCCTTCATCTTGTAGAACTCACAAGACGCGGCACTGGCCTTCTTGTGGCACAAATTGACAACTCAAATGTTCAAGCGGGTTCCTCAGAGGGCCAGTATGGATCACAAGAAGAGTTTGAGACCATATGCAATGCATTAAATGAGTTTGGGGAGGAATACAAAGCGGTGAGATTTGACACATCAAGCATTGTTGCAACCTATGACACAATCCATCAGGATATATACAATGTCACAGAAGAGAAACGTGCAAACCTTATTCTCCTCCCATTCCACAAACAACTGAGCTCGGCAGAGTTGGAAACAACCAACACTGCTTTCTGTGACATTAACAAGAACGTGTTGCAGGCACCACCTTGTTCTGTGGGAATCCTTGTTAACCGTGGACTCAAATCATTGTCTACTCTAACAATGAGCATCATTGTGATCTTCATCGGGGGGCCTGATGATCGAGAAGCCTTGTCGATCGCATGGAGAATGGCATCACATTCAGCCACAAAGTTGCATGTGATTAGGCTTCTGGTGTTAGGTACTGAGGTTGAAGAAGGAAAAGCATTCCAGAATGATTCCAGTGAAGTGTTATCTACAGAGATGGACAATGTTATGCAGAAAAAGCTTGATGATGAACACATATTTCAATTTAGGCACAAAGGGTTGCACAACAATGACTCCATCGCATACTCAGAGATGGAACTGAGATTAGAAACTGGTGAAGAGACTTCTTTGATCCTGAATGAGGTAGACAAAAAAGGGTGTGACTTGTACATTTTGGGACAAGGGAGTGGCAAGAATTACATAGTTTTTCAAAGGTTGTTGGAATGGTGTGACAGCCCTGAACTTGGGGTCATGGGTGACATTTTAGCTTCAACCAGTTTTGGCTCAAACTCATCACTGCTTGTTGTGCAACAATACAACATGGAGCGAAAGTCTAAACTTCGTTGTCGTAGTAAATATTACACTAATAACATCTCTGATGAAATTTTGTGAAGAAACAATAACATAAGTAATAACATCTCACAGGAACAAAAGTAATAGAACCTGATCTGACAGTGGTGTGGTGTGGTCTGGATTAGAGAAACATCTTTTGTACTCATCAAAGCAATCCAGTTTTGGAACTGCATCTTGCCTTTTTCTTTTTGTCTTTCTCACAAAGGCAACATGATCATTAAATTGCTAGAACATGATTTTTTTCAATGGTTTAAATATAACAATATACCAATTTTTTTTTATTTTAATCCCTCTAAAATTATTTTTTAAGGTAGTATTTGTAAAATTTATTTATTCTAGTTTCGTGGTGGTTATTTTGTTTTAATTTTTGTAATACATTTTTCAATCCCTTTAAAAGTAATGGTAGGATTAAAGATAATTTTATAAAGACTAAAATATCTTTTGGAATTAATTATAGTTTATATACTGAAGTAAAATAGTAAGGATAAAAATAAATTAAAAAAAAAACGAAATTAGAGCGGATTATATTTGAATAAAGTAAGGAAAAAAATATAAGGGTCGTTTATAAAATAATTTTGTAAAGACAAAAAAAAAAGATTAAAAATATATTTAAATCATTGTTTATTATTTTTATATTATCAATTTATATAGAAAAATTGATCACTAATTAATTAGAGACTAATTTAGAATAAATTTGTTTAGTAGCAAAACCCTTGGTAGTTAATATTGAGTGACCAATGTCCTTTGGTAGCTAAAACCTTTATAGCTAAATATTTTAAATCAATTTAGAAATCAATTATATGTTTTTATTCATAATAGTGACTATTTTAGTAACTAGTAATTTTTTATTTTGTAAATTGATATTTAAATTGGTCACTATAGGACTAACAACTTTTGGTCACTAAAATTGATTGTTAATGAGACATTTTCTTGTAGTGTATATAATAATAAATACTCATCATACACCAAATTCACATGCACCTTATAATACATAGAAGATTCACCTTAAATTGAATTATTAAAATTAAATTAAATTAAAAACTTCATCATGTAGAGGCTTCTTACACCATTTTATACAAAATATAAAATAAAAATATATATATTTTAACACTCCCATCACCACTGAGGTGATCAATTTTTCCATCTGGTTTAGCAAAGGAAACAACAATATCAAGATGAATGACATCCATATGGTCTAAAGATGTCAAAATAGGTTATAACTCGCGAGCCAACCTGGTTCACCACGGATTCCGGCCAGGTTGGGTTAAAAAAGGATTGTAGATTTCAGTACGGGTCAAGAACTAATTATAATATAAAAAGATACCATTCAAATAGTTAATACAATTATTTAAATCTCTCATAAAGAGTAATCAATCATAGGAGTAAATGTAAGACATCAATAGACAATCATTTATTCATAACACAATATATCATTATTTTAATTTCAATCCTCGTGAAGTTAATTTTTTTAAGGTAATATTTGTAAGATTTATTTATTTTAGTTTCATGGTTGTTATTTTTGTTTAAATTTTTGTAATACATTTTCGTAAAAATGACTATTTTTAGATTTTCTTTTCGTTGTTTTTTTATCCCAATAATAATTACAATGATTTTTTATAATATCGTAAAATGTGTTAATTTTAATTTTAATTTTAATTTAGTACTTTATGTGATTTTTAACCTCTTCAAATTTTAAACCAATGATGTTAGATCTCAATCTTAAAATTTTCGTTCTAATTTAAAATCATTTGTAACCCTAAACCAAAAATATTTAATAAAAATGTGAATTTTAATAAATATATCAGTATAAATTTAGGGTTAAATATGTTTTTCATCCCTTAACTTTTAGTGAATTTTGGAAATAGTCTATTTCGAAACTTTAGACCAATTTAGTCCTTCATCTTTCAAAATACGTGGATTTAGTCCTTTTAATCAAATTTTGTTAAGTTTATTTAGCATTTCAAACATGTTTCATAATAATATTTGACTTAACATTAAAGCAAAAATGTGTTAAACAATATAAACAACTCAGATACAATCCTAAAATGTATAGGAAACATCAAATAAACCTAACAAAATTTGATTAAAAGGACTAAATCCGCATATTTCGATAGATGAAGGACAAAATTGGTCCAAAGTTTCGAAATGGACTAATTCCAAAAATCACTAAAAGTTAAGGGACCAAAAACATATTTAATCCTAAAATTTATATAAAAATTAAATTTAGTTTCAATTTGGATAGGGAAAAAATTGATCAATTTAAAAAAAAATGTGACTGAATTAAAAAAACAAATAATGAATTTAGGGACCAAATTGAATATAAGACACTAATACGTGACATTACACTAACACATGACACAATGCTAGATTGACACAAACATTTTTTAATTAAGAGAAATTAAAAAAAAAAATTAAAATCAAAATGAAAACAAATTAAAAAACTCCACGAATTGAAACGTGACATACATTATTCACTATCCGTCAATTATTTAAATGACCTCAGCAAAAAGGACTAAATTGACCAAAATTAACAAAAATTACGACTAGATTAAACAGATAAAAATAGAACTAAATTGAACACACAACAAAAATAGAGACCAAATTAGTATTTAAGCCTACATTTTTTAAACCCTTTAGAAGTAATGATAGGATTAAAAATAATTTTATAAAGACTAAAATATCCCTTTGGAAATAGTTATAGTTTAAAGACTAGAGTAAAATTACAATGATCAAAATAAATTCAAAAAATGAAATTACAGTTTATTATACTTAAATAAAGTAAGGAAAAAATTACAAGAATTGTTTACAAAATAATTTTGTAAAGACCCGAAAAGAACTATATAGATTAAAAACATATATTTAAATCATTACTTATTGTTCTTATAATATTGATTTTTATAGAAATAATGTCTGCATAATTTTTTAAAGTTTAATGTATTTTTAAGGGAAGAAAATCTTATGTAAAGGGAAAATAATTACTATAAATAAGTTCAAGGTAAAATGTTTAATATAATTATAAAGTTTCTACAATGCCACAAATTTTAACAGGTGATAAATCATTTTCATAATATAAAATTTAGCCATTTTTTATTTTTTGTGTGTGTTACAAATTTCAATACGGTTTGATTTTTTATTAAGTTGGACTTTACATTTGGGTCATGTTAGGTTTTTTTTTATCCAACACATAAATAATTTGTATTTTTTTTTGGTTTGTATTTGGATTGTATTAAAGTTTATTTAGATTTTAATTAGAATTACAATTTAGTTTTGACTGAAAAAAAATAAAAAATATTTTTTTTAATTAAGTGAACCCGTGAGCCAATCCGTTTAACTCGTCAACCTGTGGTGGGTCGAGTCAGGTCGGGCCGGGTTACACGTTTTGACAGCTATATGTGTTTGTGTGTGTGTGTGTGTGTTTGTGTGTGTGGGGGGGTGTGTGTGTTTGTGTGTGGGGGTGTGTGTGTGTATGTGTGTTTGTGTCTGTGTCTGTCTATGTTTGTGTGTGTGTGTGTTTGTGTGTGTGTGTGTGTGTCTGTGTGTTTGTTTGTCTATGTTTATGTCTGTGTCTGTGTCTATGTCTCTGTGCGTTTGTGTCTTTATGTGTGTGTGTGTGTGTATCTCTGTCTGTATCTGTGTGTGTTTGTGTGTGTGTGTGTGTGTGTGTCTGTGTTTGTATATGTGTCAATGTCTGTGTCTGTGTATGTGTCTGTGTATGTGTGTGTCTGTGTGTATTTGTGTGTGTTTGTGTCTATGTTTGGCTCAATGTATGTGTCTGTGTGTTTGTCTGTGTGTGGGTGTGTGTCTGTGTGTCTGTCTGTGTATGTCTGTGTGTCTTTATGTGTGTTTGTGTGTCTTTGTGTGTGTGTGTCTGTCTGTGTCTTTGTGTGTGTGTGTGTCTGTTTGTCTGTGTATTTGTGTGTGTGTGTGTGTGTCTGTTTGTGTGTTTGTGTGTGTGTGTGTGTTTGTGTTTGTGTTTGTGTGTCTGTGTGTCAACTTGTGTGTGTGTGTGTGTGTCTGTGTGTTTGTGTGTCTGTGTGTCTATTTTTGTGTCTCTGTGTGTGTGTGTGTCTTTGTGTGTGTGTGTGTATGTGTTTGTGTGTCTGTGTATGTCTGTGTGTGTGTGTGTGTGCGTGTGTGTTTATTACTTTGATCTATGAGGAATTGCGGTGATCATTTACTAACGAATGAGGATATTTAATCACGACAACTGATAAGATCAATTAAAGAATAAGAATGTTGAAAGACAACAAAGTGTGTGTTTGTGTGTGTGTGTGTGTGTTTGTGTGTGTTTGTGTGTGTCTGTGTGTGTCTATCTGTGTATGTATGTGTGTGTGTGTGTGTGTGTGTGTTTGTGTATTTGTGTCTATGTTTGTGTTTGTGTGTCTGTGTGCATGTGTTTGTGTGTGTGTGTCTTTGTATGTGTGTGTGTGTGTGTTTGTGTTTGTGTGTGTGTTTATTACTTTGATCTATGAGGAATGACAATGATCATTTACTAACGAATGAGGATATTTAATCACGATAAATGATAAGATCAATTAAGGAATAAGAATGTTGAAACACAACAAAGTGTGTATGTGTGTGTGTGTGTGTGTATCTACGTGTGTCTATGTGTGTGTGTGTGTCTCTGTATGTGTGTGTGTGTGTGTCTGTGTCTGTATGTGCGTGTATGTCTATGTGTGTCTATCTCTATGTGTGCCTTTGTGTGTGTGTGTCTATGTGTATGTGTTTGTGTGTGTCTATGTGTATGTGTGTGTGTGTCTCTGTGTGTATATGTGTGTTTATTACCATGATTTATGAGGGATGAGAATGATGATTTACTAACAAATGAGGAAATTTAATCACGACAAATAATAAAATCAATTAAGGAATAAAAATGTTGAAACACAATAAAGTATGTGTGTGTGTGTGTGTTTGTGTGTGTATTTGTGTGTGTGTGTGTGTTTATTACTCTAATCTATAAAGAATGACGATTATGATTTACTAACGAATGAGGATATTTAATCATGACAAATGATAAGATCAATTAAGGAATAAGAATGTTGAAACACAACAAACTAATCATAAAAGCACATGTTAAGTAAATGTAGCTTATTTGGTGTGTAAATTTTGAATTATGAGTTTCTTGTCTTTGTTCTATATATGTGTTATGTATGTTATGTGTATACATATTTCAATTGCAAGAAAATCTATCTCCTCTATGAGGAATTATGTTGATGATTCACTAAGAATAAGGATATTGAATGACGACAAATGATAATATCAATGAAGGAATAAGAAAGTTGAAACACAACAAACTAATCATAAAATCACATGCTTTGAAAGTGTAGTTTATTTGGTGTGTAGTTTATTTGTATAAAATTTAATTGCAAAAAAAAAACTTAATTTATCTCGTTTTATCTCTCTACTAAGATCAACTAAGAATAAGAATGTTGAAACACAACAAACTAATCATAAAATTCACATGCACAGAAAGTGCAGCTTATTAACTTAGTTTATCTTATTTTATCTCTCTCCTCCATGAGGGATGATGACAAATCCCTAAGAACTAAGATATTAAATCAAGACAAATGATAAGATCAATTAAAGAACAAGAATGTTGAAATACAACAAACTAATAGTAAAATTGTTGAAAACATGCAGCGAAATAATTAGCGTTTGGACAAAAGCCAAGAGGTGGGTGAATTGGTTTAGTAATAAAACTAATACTTTAAAAAATTTCCAAAATTTTACCGTTTAATTTAAACCCTTAGTTCCTTTAAATGCAACAGCAAATAAAATAAAGAGATAGGGAAGAAGATTTAACACAGATATTTATACTGGTTTAAATCAAAAGATCATACGTCCAGTTGTTAATCTCTTTAAACAAAGAGATTAACTAAATCACTATAAAGATCAAAGTACAATCATATTAAAGAGAATAAGGAAACGAAAACACCTCTCTTGAAGACACAAGAGATGAGAGTAAACTTCCTTTGAGTCACACAGAGGACTTGACCCAGCTTTCCTAGCAATAGCAACAACACTCAACCTCCTAGAATCCCTCTTAGGAAAAGTTATCGCTCCACTTACTCTAGGCTTTTCAAAGCTCTTTTAGAACATTCAGAGAACACTTTGCAAACACAACACTAGGACTCTAGCTCTCAAAAAGGTAAGTTCGAAGTAGCACTGCAGTTCTTTAAATAAAGGTTTCGAAAATTAGGTTAAAAACTGAACATACATGTTCAAACTGTCAAGGATAATCGATTATCACTTATGATAATCGATTATTCTAGTGCATTTTCTAAAAACAAAAGTTTGAGCAGATAATCAATTATCTATTCAAGTGGGTTTCTGTAAAAAAGAAGAAGAGGATGAACTCAATTTGAGATAATCGATTATCCTTAGTGATAATCGATTATCACATCAGTTTTTACAAAAATAAGAGGATCAAAGAGATTACGAACTTGCTATTGATTCTAAGTTATTCTAAACACTTTAAAAACAATTACAAGATAACTTTAAGGTTGAACCACAACATTAAGGTTGTTAAAATCTTTAGTAAAAAGGAGTTGCATGTTGACCATCAACTATAACTTTAGACATATATCATGTTTTGAACTTCAATCTAATTTGAATAGTGATAAACAAAATTTATGACAATGACCATTAAATTATTATGCTATAATAAATGAAACATCTTTATGTTATTGCAACAATAAAATTGCACTTATGAAAACTAGTTTAAAAATAAATGATCATATAAAAAATCATCAAAAATAGTATTCTACGGGATAAAATAAACAAGTAAAAATATTAAAAAGAAATGAAAATGATTAAATGTGTGTCCTAAAAATGAATTAATACATCATTGAACAAAATCACATAAAGAAAAAAAATGTATAATTAAGAATATGATAAGATGAAAAATACCTTGGAGATGTAAGAAAAAAATTTTGCCTATCGAACTAATTGAACCATTAAGAAAGAATACAAATTATTTTAGCGAAACAAACGTTCATTAAATGAGACAAAAATTAAGATTAAAGAGAATAAAAAAATATTGTTTATATAGATTATCTAGTAAATGAAGGATTGAACACTTAAAATTAAGAGTCGAACATCGTAGAAAAATAACAATAAATTAAAATATTATAAAGGGGTAAAAATAGTAAAATGTGAGACCTAAAAATGATTTTATTTACTGAAATTGATAATACATCATTCAACCAGTTACACAAATAAAAAAAATTAAAATTGTGATAAAAGGTAAAATCATGTGAGTGGATTTTTTTAATATGGAAAAAACCAAATAATCAAAAGAGAAGAGAAAAAAAATGTGGAGCGATAGAAAATAAAATTACGAAAGTAAAGATCAAGAGAATAATGTGTATAGTTTATATATAAATTTTTTGGAAAATGATTCTTTAACAAAGTAAAGTTACAAACTTTTTGACAAAGTGACGTGGCATGTATTAAAATATTTTTTTTAGTTAAAAATTGTAAACCGCACGTGTGAGAGAGTGAATGAAGAATAGGCAGTGGGTTCAAAAAAAAGATTGCATTTGAGAGAGCTGCTCCCCCGCGCTTCTGATTTCATTTTTCCACTCTCTTAAACCTCTTCTTCCTCAGTGATACACCACCATTCTCCTCCAAATTTCCATCGCTCAAAATTTTCGTTGTATTTACCGAAACCCATTAACGTTGCACATGGAATCCCACCTACACGAAACCATTTCGTCCCGACGGTGGTAGACGAAATCGCAGCGGAACGTTGCCGACGGTGAGACGAAATCGCAGCGGAGCATCGAAGTTACAGGTTACCATTTTCGATTATAAATCAATTTGGGGGCTAGGGTTTTGATTGGAATCATGGATTCTTGGAGTGGAATGTATTTTTGGGGTTTAGGGTTTTCATCCGAAACTGCCGGTGGTGAGACGAAAATTGGGGTGGGGGTGTTTACGGAGCTGCTCCCCCGCGGTTCTACAAACCATTTGAAATCAAATAGGGGATTCAGAAAGAACAAAAAATTTTTTTCATTTTTATAATATGGAATTGGTGTTTTAGAATATGGCTAAGACCTGAAATTTTATTCTGCATATTTAGTATCTAATTGTGCGTCTGACATATTATTGCTTCTAAAATAATCTAGCCGCGAAAAAGAAAAGGACAGGAGTTTTATTTAAAGCTAAACCCACTTGTTAATATTGGACAGTGTGTTACATGCAATAGAAGAACGAGGGCGTTTTTTGTCAGTTTGCAGCAAGAGGCACACAGTGTATTTGACTAGGATTAGAACAAATTGATGTTTTCAAAATATTATTTTGGTGCTGCATTGTTGTTGGGTTTGAAAAGAATAGTTTGATTAACACTACTAGTACTTGGTTATATATCCTTAGTTAACTACATGTGGTTTGAAAGCAATCAAATCAGGAAACCAAAATTACTAATAAGAACTGAAATCCGAAAATTAAGATTTGGAGTATAAATTAGTGATAAAACAGGGAATTTTTGGAAGGAAGTTGTTTATGGCGTAGTTGGGTTGGCATGGTGGAATCAGATGCCTTGATTATGAATTGGTGAAGAGACAATGATGAAAACTCCATGTGGGCCCAACTGCCAAGAAGGCTTATTTATATTTTCATTGTCTTCCTCTTCATTTTATTCCAAACACCACCTCAATAACCTAACTGTGATCAATACCACAGTTTCCTCATAGCTTCAACCAAAACAGTGCCAATTCCTCATAGGCGGCAATACTGAGGTGACATGTGTGCCTGTGTCTATGCGTAATGTATGGATCTAAGCTTTCATCTGTTTTTTTCTTTTCTCTTTTGTGTTTACAATAGAGTCAAGTGTTGATTATTAATGCAATAGTACCATAATTTAGTATTATTACTATACCAATATTATTAATTTATTTTACTAAATTGTTATTATTACTGTCAGAATAGTGTTATAATTTATATTTATATTGGGCATTTTTTGGTGTGGAGAAAGATTCTGTGTTTGAGAGTTGAGAGAGAGCAAGAAGAATAATGGAGGTTAAGGAGATGGAGGAGAGAAGCAAGAGGGTAAAAGGGGTTTAGTGTTAGTATAATTAATTTTCAAATTATTTAAGACATTAATTTTTACTTAATTTATATATAATTTTGACTCACTTGTTTAAGACATTAATTTTGACTTAGTTTATATAAAAGAACTTGATAGGAAGATACAAGATTGGAGAATAATTGTAGCATCATAAATTACATCATGGGCAACGAAATTACATGTGTTTTATTAATAAATTACACAGTAATGCATGTGTTTTATTCATAAATTTGGTTCAGCATGTGGTTCCACATTTGAAAGTTGTCTGAAATAATTTTTGTGGGTTGTTGTTATTGATACAGGTACAATTTCGGTTCATTCATCATGAGTTCAGAAGAATTTAAGTAGGTGTGCACATTTCTTTGTTACGTCGCAATGGTTAAGAGAAAGCTGCCAAACCAGGATGAAAAGAAGGTAAGTTTGATATTGTTACTACATTTTTGTTAATAGATATTTCAATTCAAAATAATTTTTTGATCTATTAAATGTTTCTTAATAGATTCGGGTTCGTGATTTTGTTAAAACACAATATATTGTTCACCTGAACTGTGTACTAAGAGATATACATCGTTCAAAGGTAGAAGGTACACCTTTCAAATGGTGTTTACAAATGGATAGGCCTCTGAATATCTCAAAACCTCTGCTGATGGAGATGCTAAGGAGATGGGTTCCAGAATTTAAAGGTTTTCGTGTAATGCAACACGTAGTCCCACTTAGATGTGTTGATGTTTGCATATGCTTAGGATTGACTATAGTAGGTGACGAAGTTCAATTTGATGACGAAATATGTGGGGTAGTTGGATCATTGTTTGATGGTGAGGCCGTAACAATTAATACTATAACTAAGAAGATCAAATCCATGGTAAGTAGCAATGAGGTGGATGATGTGGATGGTGTTTGTCGGTTATATAGTTTGATGTGTTTTGTTGTTTTATATTTCCCCACTACCTCTAGTAGAATTAGAGCATTACCTTTCAAATTGCTGGATAACATTGCATCACTTAGCAACTATAATTGGGGTGGTGCCGTTTACACTTTCCTGATTAATGCCTTAAGTCGGTCATATGAGGTTTATGTGCAACAACAAAATAAGCATGCCATTAGCATAGTTGGAGCAGTTCCAGTGATGCAGGTAATAGTTTAAATGTATGTTTTTTATACCCGTTTCAAAGTTGTCATTAGTACGCTGAAATTCATGGTGCTTTGATTTTGCAGCTTTGGGCTGTGGAACATCTTTCCTTATGTCCTATTGAACGGGTTTGTAGTTTCCCCAGAATTTTGGAATGGCCAACTTTGACCATAAGGACAGGGAACATTGAGTTTGCATTTCAAAATAATCAGGTTTTTAATGTCCATATTCAATTATAGTGGTTTATAGTGTTGTTAAGTATGTTGTCATTGGCTTTAATCATACTTGGGTAATGTATTCATTTGTAGATTGTTTGGGAATGGTCTATAACTGAAGAACACAAAACAAATGCCATTTTGAGGAGTGCGTTGAATCTCCGTGAAGGAGGAGTGGTGGATGAAGAAGTTGATGATGTTCAATGTAATCCTAAATCTCCCATTCTGCAACAAAAAAATTGGAAATTAATAACAGACGCATTGATGAGTTGGAGGCAGAACTTAAAAAATTGCGTGAAGATTTGAATAACTATAAAAAATCTCATCCTTCCCCTTGTAAAGTTAGTCCACATCAAGCCGAAGACAACCATTGTGAACCGAATGTTGAGGAAAGGCGTGACCTAGCAATTGTTCCAAGCAATGAATTAGAAAAGGTTTTGCTGGATGTGGATAGGAAATTGTTGTACACAAGTGTGACGTCCCAACGAAATAGGTACAACGCTTGGTCTTTTATTCAACTTTTTAAGTATTTCGAATCATAATTACTTAAATGTTGTGTTCCTCTTATTAAATTTTAGCTTCAACATTGTGGAAATAAATGGACAATTGTTGCGCACAGAGGAGTGTCGTGGGTTAGGACCTCGGGGCAAGGTTGATAATATGGTACGAAAATTACTTCAATATATTTGGTTATCTGTTTATTATTTGTGTTTCTTCATTTGACTTTGAGTATTGAATTTTAATTAGAATTTGGTGTTCTTGTAGGCTATGTTGTTTGCTGTAAACACTTTCATGTACATTGAAAAAAGGATGTATGGTTCTGTTAAAAGAGTTGTTTTCAGTCCACATTACATGGTATAACTTTTGGTCGAGGTACTCATTATATTTCAATTGTGTTGTCTAATTTATGCTTAATTTATAATGTCCCTTTTCTTTGATAGCAGACCATGCTTATTGAAAATTCTAAATTGACAAAGAAAAATAGACGTGTGTGGACTGTAAATGACTATAGAAATTTCATATACACACGATTGATTTCAGTGGAAGAAATTTTGAGAGCTGACTTTGTAAGTTCTTTATGATGTTTGAGAACATAACATTAAGGAACATGGTGAAGGTAATAGAAATGTATATAAAATAAGTCATATCTTATTATGTACTAAATAAATTTACTAACATAATTTTTAATACATCGATAGGTATTCAAGTTTGACATATGCCCCCCAACTGAGGATCTAGTTAACGCATCTGTTACCCTACTACGCAACAGGCATGGAGAAGAAGTGAACATCGAAGAGATCTTGAAAAAACTAAAACCTCCATTACATGAAGCACCTTCAACTGATCTTGCCCAAACATCTAATGCAACATCATCGAATGATGACAATTAATAACTTATGTTTGTTTTCATGTCTGAATGCTTTGACGTAGTTCCATGTTTGTTTAATGTTTAAATGTTGACGATTTCAACTTTTAATTAAGTCGCAAACACTAAGTAATTATATGGCAAACGCAGTTAGTCTTATTGAACAACATGTTTTCGTTATTTCCGTGCAGTATTAGGTCTATGCATGTTGTGGCTGTAAATATGGGAATGACATAAAGTTGAAAAAGAATTTGGTTTGACTAAGGCTGCAACTTTAAATGGCAATCACTAACTACCTATATGGCGAACACTTTAAAGATTTTTGCACAAGAAGGTTTCACGGACATGTGGCAACTTCGTTTGCATTTTCTTTTGACTAAAATGTAGTAATAAAAAATGAGTACAAATTTGTTGGTGTGACCTGTATAAGTGGAAAGCACATCAAGATCCAAAGTAATTTGGTTTCATAAAGGATGCAACTTTAAATGGCAATCATGAACTACCTAAATGGCAAACGCACTTAGATGTTTTGCACAACTGCTTTTCACCGACAGGTGGGAACTTTATTTGCCATTATTTTCACCAATCTATTTATTAAAAAGTAATTACAACTAATTTTGTGTAACCAAAATATGGGGCGCACATAAACTTCAAAAATAATTTGGTTTGACTAAGACTGCAACTTTAAATGGCAATCACTAACTACCTATATGGCGAACACTTTAAAGATTTTTGCACAAGAAGGTTTCACGGACATGTGGCAACTTCGTTTGCATTTTCTTTTGACTAAAATGTAGTAATAAAAAATGAGTACAAATTTGTTGGTGTGACCTGTATAAGTGGAAAGCACATCAAGATCCAAAGTAATTTGGTTTCATAAAGGATGCAACTTTAAATGGCAATCATGAACTACCTAAATGGCAAACGCACTTAGATGTTTTGCACAACTGCTTTTCACCGACAGGTGGGAACTTT
>Ga0214542_1003341_pt1 | contig 32836 bp, 20 predicted proteins | sample CNSS1metaG_FD_160096 | JGI IMG/M metagenome (GOLD analysis project Ga0214542, IMG submission 160096) | Root nodule microbial communities from cowpea collected in UCLA plant growth center, Los Angeles, California, USA - CNSS1 | ecosystem: Host-associated > Plants > Roots > Nodule | place: USA...
AGCATGAATAAGAGAGGGAGACTCCATAACTGCACCAATGTGTGTAGAGGGACGAAGATGATAAAGACCATGAGACTCATATCCTGTGCCAATCACCTGTTTCGAACTCCGATCCTGTAAACAGACAAAATTGTTGGTAAAAGAAACAACACAATCAAGAGAACGAGTTAGGCGACTGATGGACAACAGGTTAAAAGGAGACCCAGGGACATAAAGAACATTATCAATGGTTAAAGAAGGAAAAAGTTTAACAGTGCCAACACCATGAGATGAGACTCTAGAACCATCAGCTAGTGTAACAGAAGGTAAAGGATTAGTAGAGGATAAAGAAGAGAGTTCAGAACTGAAAGAGGCAGCGGAAGACGCCATAGAGGAACTGGAAGACACGCGGCTTCGAATGGCGCGTGAGGGATGATCAAAACTGCATGGTCGCCGGTCGGAACTAACACTCCGGCGACGACAACGGTGGTGGCAACTTCGGCGGCGGCTCCGGCAGCGGCTCCGTCGACGGCTCCGGCGACGGCTCCGGCGGCTCCGGTGGCAGCAGCGGCGGTGGAGGAGGCAGCGATAGCGGAAAAAAAAAACCTTAAGCTCTGATACCATGTTGAGAATAAAGAAGATAGGGATTGAGATTAATCTCCCTTGTGTATAAACTACACATAGGATAATCTATTCATAATAAAGAGAGGTACAAGTAAAAAGAGTAACTGAAAATAAAAAGATTAAATAGAAGATATTGTTTGATATTGTGGTTATCAATATCTAACAATATCTTAATAATATCAAACTATATCTAACAAGTTCTTAGTGTTCTCTGTACGTTTCCAGAACTGAATTCAATACAAGTTTAATTGTTCTTCTCAATTGCTTCTTTCTTTATTTGTTTCTGCACTGTCTATTCATTGTTAATTATCATTTACTGTTTTTATTTTTTTCCCATTTTCGTTTTCTTTACAATGCCTTCAATTCCCTTTGTTAAATCTGAATTACAAAACCCAGAACATGATCATGTGCATTCACAGCATTGCATTATACTAGTTGCAATTTCTGATTGAAAACTGTTTTCTAAGTGGTTTAGGATTTTATCATAGATACTGCTGTCTATGTGGATCCTGTTCCTAATTGCAATTTTGAAGATATTCATGTTTCAGCTCATGATTATATCGTTTGTGATGACATTTCTGAAAATAGTGTTGTTCCGTTTGTGCTTGTGATATGGAACTGCTGGAGGAATTTTAAAGAGCTGTATGAAATATTACTGAACAAACTATCTTTTCATTGATTCACTTTCGCACTGGTTCAGTAATTTTTCTCAACATTTTCCTTTCCTCTACCCTATAATTTATTTGTTTATACCTTCTGCCACTGTTATATATGCTGATGGAAAGTCCAAATTCTGAGGGGTTCTTCTTTAGAAACTCCACCTTAGACAAATCGTAACATGTACAGAACATATTATAGTATGAACCTAATCTGTTGAAGTTTTATATTTAAAAATACTATTAATTATGCTAACATACATGAATGTATTCCTAAAAGTTTTCCGAAGTTGTATAAAATAAGTGAATATTCTAAATCTGATCAAACAGACAGAAACTTCGTTTCAGTCAATAGAGCTCAGAAACATTTCCCTTCCTCTCTGTTGTATTGCCTTGTTGTCTGCCACATACACACACATATTCATAGTTTACAGGTGTATATTTTTCAAATATATCAGTCTTTTTTTATTCTGTTTGCCACGTTCTTACTGTTATTGTATGCATGATGTTATATTTTATTTCATTTTGTTTTCTGCATATTATTATAATACTTGATAAAAACAAATATAAAACTCCTGCTGCACTTATTTCAGGCAAACAATTGTTTGATGAAATGAAAATGTTGTTCAAAAAACTAGATAATATACTAATATTAACCTAAACCAGAGAGCCAACTCAATCTGTTGAGTTTTTTAACCATGCAGAAAACATCTTGATGTTTGAAAATACTTTAATTGTACCAACATACATGAACATGTTCCTGAGGTTGTATAATAACAATGGATAGTGTAAAGTGGATCCAACAAACAAGAACTAAGTTCAGCTCATAGAGCTTAGCATTTGCAAGAATTGCAACATTTATCTATTGTGTTTTTCTCTGGAGTCTATTAATTTAATATATTTAAGTGACTAAGTTGTTCTGTACTGAATCAAGAAAGGTGATATGTGTCTCTGTTAGTAAACAAATCTTCTCTCTCTGCTGTGATGCTAAGTGTATTGCAAGAAAGGTCACAACATAATGAAGAGTCTTACATGTATGTTAAGATAACATTATTATTGGATCAATCATCCTATTCCAGATCATTATGTTGACAATATTTTATTCTAGCCTATTTAAGTTTAAACAGTATTTCATTATTTTGATTCTTTTGACACTTTCTTGTTATTATTATTATTATACCAGTGAATTTTTGTTTTTATGTGAGTCCTGTGAATGGTTTATATATATATATATATATATATATATATATATATATATATATATATATATATATATATATATATATATGATGTTTTTAAGCATAAAAATGTTCAACATGCTTTATATTTAACAAGAGTTGAATTGTATTGATCTAGAGAATTTTCTTTATAAAATGGCACTATTGGTGGGCCATGATACCATTGTGCTGAAAAATGAAATTTATAATTTGATAAAATACTATTTCCTTTTATTACAATAATATGTTATAGCTCCAAAAAAATTTGATGACCATGTCAATTTAAAAAAGATTTAATTAAGTTTTTATTTCTTCACAGATTAAAAACTTTTAATTAAGTTCTTGATAGTTATTTTTATCTTCAAACTTTTTTATACATTTTAATTACATATTTTCTATTTAACTTTTTTATTAATTAAATAATATGATTGTTTTACTCGGTCCTCCTCGTACTTATCTTTATTACAAAGAAGCACAATAATTGACTTCCATTAAAAATATGTTGGATTTTTCTATGGTTTATATTAATAGAATAATGATATTTAAATTCACTTTTAATTTATTATTTAAATTAATTTTCAATTATTTATTTTAATTTTTTTAATAATGTGATGTAATGATTTAAAAATAATTAAAATAATAAATTAAAAATAGGTCAAAATATTATTATTCTGATAACAATAATAACTTTTTAATTCTTATAAGTAATAACATGAGAACTAGTGGAAAGCATGATTTTACAAATTTTTAATAAAGAAATCAAAGTCTTTTATCAGTTACATTAATTATAAAACCTTATATTTGTTAACACTTGTAAGTAAAATAACAATACAAAATAATACTCATGTCACTTTTTTAACAGGAAAAATAAAATTATAAGCCAAATTTTTTATTAAAGACTTAATTAAAAATTCTCAAACTATAAGAAAAATTGAAACTTAATTGAATCTTTCAAAAGTAAATTGCCTAAACAATTTCATCAAAAGGATAATAACCTAATGTTTGAAGCTAATATATTAAGTATGCTTGGAGGAATTTTTCTTTGATTTTAAAAAAGTAAAAACACAATCTTTCATAAGTCAAATTAATTTATACAACTTCTTTTACACACCTTTAATTTATTTTTATTTGAACTCTATCTTCTAACACATTATGCAAGTTGGCACAAAAATCAGAAGCATTATTCTCATGCCTAAATTCAATAGTTCAATAGTACTTCATTCTGCATGATCGATCGTATTCGATACTTGCGTCTTCGTCAATCATTCCAAGTACCCTACAACAACTTGAACAATATTTAAACCAAAATAACAAAACATTTCTAACTTTCTTGTTTTGTTATGTGGAAATAGAGCATCGTCTTTATCCCACTCACTCATCAATCACAACACAATTTCGTGAAACCTACTTCTCTTTTTTACTTCTTTAAAATCCAACTTTTTTTCATCTTTCACACTTCAAATCAACAAAACTTAATTATCAAAAGCTGCTTATTAGTTTGCGCACATAAAAAATTGTCACTAAACAATGATGAACTATGATTGGTAGAGTTGTGAAACACGTGAAGAGGGCATTGGTTCAAACCCTAAAATAAAAAATAAAAAAAGTAAAACTAGATGTTGTGCTATGATTTGAGAAAATAAAAATAAAAATCTTGCGATTGAGAATTACATGCCCCATGTGGAAAGGTTGGGATTTCACAACAAATAAATTATTATGGCACTTGTCATATATATGATTGATTGAGAAGACGACAGAATAGGAAAATTTGATGGAAGAGAAGAAAAAATAGAAATGGAAGAGGAAGCTTCATGGAAGCTAAACTCTGGAACAGTTCCTGCAACTCGAGATTACGTCTGAACAAGAATATCCTTTTGTTCCCACCAAAGGCACCTTCCTAGAAACCTTCCAATGTATATTAAACTCATCATCAAAATCAAAAATCAAATTATAATCAATACCGTGCACATGAATGAATGAATGAATACATATCTACTTCTCAATCACACACAAAAACCGTCTTCTCTAGATTCCTCAACTTCTTGACTTGGTACAATTCCCAACTCTTCGATCCTACTTAAATATTCTTCCAGCCACTAATTTGTCTCTCCCAGTGAACCTTATCATCTCAACTTCGTTTTCTTTTCTAGACATCATTGCTCTTCTTGATAGTTATAAGTCGTGCATTGACTAGAGATAAGACGAGATTATAGTTTCATATTATAAATTGATTTTGTAAGATTAAATTATATTTAAAGTTCACTTCTTAACAAGTATCGAAGTTGTCTGAATCTTATTCTAACAAAATTTTGTCTTTGTCAGATATGTTGTATTATATCTATTATCAGACCACCATTATTAATGTATTGACTAAAAATAATTTATAATATGTAAGTGGTATAAATGTCACCTTACAATTTGATTTTATAAGATTGAGTTAAACTTAAAAGTCCATTTCTTCATATTAATAAAAAGATTTATCTTATGTTTATGACTTATCCTCCATGTGTATACTATACATGAAATTGGTGAGAATAACAAAGAAAAGTATGCATCATGGGATGGTTGCAAGTGTGGACGATCAAAATGCAACATCTTATTTCTTTTTCAATTTCTATGGACGATTCAAATATAACATCTTATTTCTTAATAAAAGAGAGTTACACATAAAGAAATAAGAAAGCAATTAGTAAGAAGAGTCTTAGTCAAAATAACTACCAAAATAAATAGTAAGTCTCATATTAGTTCTTGATTCCTATAGTAAAAACTGTGTAAAGCCAATAAAAAATCCACTTCCAAATTTGGTGGTACAAACTAAAAAGGAAATGAAATTACAATTTCAATGATTTTTCAATTCTCTTAGATTAAAATTTATGGGTAAAAAATGATTAGTTACATTTCTCAATAGTAAGTATAACTAAAATAAAAGTAAATAAATTACGCAACAAATAAACGAGTTTTAGTAACTCTTTTTAGAAATTGAAAAATCCAAGTGTGAATGAAGCTTATGATTTATTTTTGTTAGGAAGGAGTTGTTGGAAAAGGAAGAACTTTTACATGTCTATAAAAGAGGACTTGTCCTAACGAATTCTCATTGAGTCTTGATTGTTATATAATATAAAGTGTTGGAAAGTCGCTTTCTCCTTTGGAACGTTGAGAAGAAGAAAAAGAAGAAGAAAATGGAAAGCATGAAGCAAAGCAGCAGCATGGAGACAGAGACAGAGACAGAGTTTGAGGACTTGCTGCCATTGATGGCAGAGAAGCTTGATGTGGAGTCCTTTGTTTCAGAACTGTGTGGGGGTTTCAAGCTTCTGTCAGACCCAGAAACAGGTTTGATAACAAGTCAGAGTCTTTTGACAAATTCAGCTCTTCTTGGCATGGAAGGCATGAGTATGGAGGATGCAGATGCGATGGTTAGACAGGGTGATCTTGATGGAGATGGAAAGCTTAATCAAACTGAGTTTTGCATTCTCATGGTAAGGCTCAGCCCTGGAATCATGGAACATGCTGAGGCATGGCTGGAAAAGGCAATTCATCAAGAACTCACCAAGTCCTAGATATGTTCTTCTTGTTGTTGTTGTTCGTTCTGTCATCAATTCTGAGTTACATCATGTATCAGAATCTTATCTGTTTTGATCTGTGATGCAACTGATGAAACTCTTCTCTGTATTGAAGGGGTGTTCATTATTAATGAAATGAGTTTCTATGGTCATCCAATGATAGCCAATATCAGATAAATTTTGAACTTTTTTTTCTTCTGTTATCTTGTAAGTGTTCATAGATAAATTTATCTCAAGAAAGGTATTAGTGTCATTTGATGGTTTCATCTTGGGAAGACAATATAGTTATTGGTGAAATGATTGAGCGAGTGTTGAAAGAGGAAAAGTCAATGAGTTTTGAAAAAATGATGTCGAAGATGCAGACATGAGAGTGTTAAAGGAGGGAGTGGCATTAAGTTAGAGCCACAGATTCAGTAAATTGAGATGAGAAAAGGACTATTCTGATTCATCATCACATTCAGTGGTTATGTATGAAAGGATAAAATAATGGTGGATGGTTTTTCTTAGTTTCTTTAAATCAATTTTAGTTTCTTTCAAAGATGGTTTGGTTAGTTGGTTTCGTTATTAACATCAAAGACAATTTATGTGGTTATTACTATTGTTATCATTATTGTAAAATTTGCCTTTAATTAATTATTGAAGTCACGATAAAAATCAAATACATGTATAATAACTTTTGAAATTGGTTGCAATTTCATCCGTTAGAAATTTTAATCAATAAACATAAATGTGCTTTTGTTTTCAAATATTTGTTCCCCTCACTTTCTAGAAGTAAAATTTACTTACGAACTTCCTTCAGAACATCATTAGAAAGAAAGGACGTGATTTTTAGTGTATCACAACCCTAGTAAGAAGACAAAATATTAAAAACCTACTTTATTTAGTTATTTTAAAATTAAAAAAAGCTCTGTATACATTTCATTTACTTAAAAATAAATTAAAATTCTAGTGAATGGATTAATAAAATTTAAATTATTTAAAGACTCTATTAAATAGATAAAACAAGAGCCACTCTCCTACTATTTAGGAGTTGAAATTTGAGAAACTTTGACCGAATTAAAAACTTTTGTTATATTGCTCTAACACTTGCCGAATGCCGACGGCTAATTATTGATGCTTTCCGCTAAAAGTTTAATAGTAACACATTATGCAAATAAAAAACTTCAAACGCGCCTGCCATATAAAACATTGCCTTTACGTTTTCACGAGTATAAAGTGATTATCTTTAACTTTTAATATATATGTTTTCATTCTTAAAAAATATATAAAAACAAAATAAAAGCTCAATAGTATTTAAAGGAAAAAGGTTATCAAATCGAATAGCACTTAAATAATATAAACATTTTTTTGATAGACTTAGCTTTTAGAATTTATTCATTGCAGAAACATGCAAGGTTAGGGATGCACATGCGCTTCCCCCCTCACCGTTAAAATCTTATCTGAAGGATTCAAACAAGACGCGAATAATAAAGGTCATTACTATTCTACCCTCAAATTGAAAATGACTAGAAAAAAGCCAATAGCTGAAAATATTCACCCTGTTTACCTAACATTCTTTCCCAACCTTACCTAAATTTTCATACAAACCACCAAATTACTTGCCTAAATTTTCATAAAAACCTAAAGTAATATACCTAAGGTTTCTAGTAATACTACTTAGGCAATTCAGACAGCTACTTTTACCAAGAATTTTTTTTTTCTTTTTCAGAGTCAGTTAGTATATAGGAGTACTAGATAAAAACAAACATGAGGTTTCTTTTGCAAAAAGAGGGTATTTAAAATAATGCATATCACCGTAGAATCAGTGCACAAGCAGTTTAACAAATAACATTTCTTTTGGAGCACAGTTGATTACAAATTCTGCAAGAGCGCACTCATTCACAATAGTGTCAATACTAGGCTACGAAAAGAGAATTCAGCTGTAGCAAAGCACGATGTCATTGAAAAAATATGCATCAATAATCCCACACTAAACAGGGTCTCATATTAGGTCCCTATGGAACCATTGGCACTAATTGCTAAGTAAAGACGCAAACCACATTAAACTCAGAAGTACCCTTTACTACATAATGTACCACTTGCTATTCTAACAACTAGAAAGTGACAGTGCCATTGTAGCCTTTCTTCTTACTCTAAAACTGGGCTTCCCTTACGTTCTAGACCTTCGCACCGGAGAACGGCTGCAGATAAAGCAGAATAAATAAGCTGAAAGAGTAATAAAAAAAAGAGGTGCATGAAAGGTTTAAATTTACTGATAAGAATACAATACCTGCGATATCTACCAAATTCAGGACTCCTTGGCTTCCCAAAATCAGGACTCCTCGGCTTCACATAATCAGGACTCCTTGGTTTTCCATAATCAGGACTCCTGCGCCTGCCATAATCAGGACTCCTACGCCTGCCATAATCAGGACTTCTGTGTCTGCCATAATCAGGACTCCTCCGCCTGTCAGGTCCACCACCGTTATACCTATCATAGACAGGACTGCGTGGACGGCCATAGTCAGGGCTTGGTCGCCTGTGATAAACTGGACTGGGTGATCTATCATAACCACCTCCTCCTCTTCTAGGACTATCATAATTGTCACCCCTCTCACCATCATCCCTCAAAGCATACTCCACAGATACCACCCTGTCCAAGATCTTACTGCAAGTGTAATGAAACCCAAAAATTAATATTTGTAGTTATATACTATAGGACAATATAATTCCATTACTTACCTCATATTTGTACACTCTAAAGCTTTAGTGGCATCTTCTTGAGTTTCAAACTGCACAAAAGCAAAGTTCCGGCGAATCCGGACATGAAGAACATTTCCATATGGTTCAAAGTGTTTTTCTATATCCCGAACTCTAGTTCGGATTGGATCAAAGTTAATCACAAACAGGGTTTTTGTTGGCCTCTGGTTTGCCTTTGATCCATCACGATGGCGTCCTCGTTCACCCTGCCAATGGAAATAAAAGGAAAACACTTCCATTAAAATCTGGTATGATACTATTATTCTAGTCCTCTCATCAATAAATGAAACCAAAATATAGTCACGAAAACATTATCATACCCTAGCCCACTCCACAGATAGCCTCCTCTTTTCATGACCAAATGGAACATTGTCAAGTGCACGAATTGCTTCTTCCGCATCTCGCTCGTCCTCATAATAGACAAAAGCAAAACCTGCAACAAAAACTAGTATTAGAGGCATAAATGATTATTAAAGACATCAGCATGTTATCCCTCACCAGAAGTACATCAGCCAAACCAGGAAATCATTTTCCCTGTCAGGAACAAAGGAATACAACACCTGAATATAAGTGAGGGCTGATGCACATGAAGCTGTAGAGGCGTTGAATGAGGAACAAAATCATGATTGCAAATAAAGGTTAAATCCAAAATTCAGATCTGAGACTGCTAAGCATGCTTCTCCATTCAGACAGCACAAGTGATTTCAGAAATAGAATGGCATGACTTGACAGAATTTCATTGATCCCCTATTTTCAGATAAGCTATGCATTGCTTAATAAATTGATTGATGATCCCACTAAGAACATTCTGGTGGAAATGTCAATGTTGGGAGATGGTGAGGTGAGTGACGAATGATCAGATGAGAAAATGCAGATCAGTGGGTAGAAGGAGAGCAGGCAAGCAAGAAGGTTTTCTTCCAAAAAAAATTTGCAGAGGTTGGCAAGCCAAGACAGAAGCTCAGCATGTTTCCCCTTAGTAGAAGTTCCTGCGCCAAAACAAACACTTAAAAACCAGAGGATTTTCTTTCCAAAGGCATTGCAATTGTGGCTTCCATTTATTTCCTATCAGGCCATAGGAACCACACATTCAAGCCACAAAAGCAGCCATATGCTCACATCCAAATTCCAAAACACGGCCGCCCCATTTAGATGAACGTCTTATTTTGTTAATTTTCTTTAATGGCCGTAAATAAGTCCTTTGGCTCCTCATGGAAGCCCAAGGTAAACCCCACAAGCCACACTCTTTGGACTGCCTATAAGATCACTACTCAGACTGGGGGTTTAGCCACCCTTAAAGTTTCTCGCCCCTCTTCAAGAATGTGTTCAAGAACGTGTTCTGTGGGGAATCGAAACCATTGTCTTTCCCCACAAGCTCAGTGTGTTGCCCACGAGCCACACCCTCTCTTTCACTCATACACTAACTTCACAAAATTAATGACACCTAATTGTCTTAAAAAACTCTAGCTATTTACACTAAATGACACAGCACATAGGTAACACGAAATCTGTTGGACAACAGGATAGGGTTTGCTCACAAAAAGTTGATCAACACAATAAAGTCAATAAAAACAAAATTGTACTTTATCATCACCATTTACAACACAAGAGAAACTAATGAAAAAAAATGAATCAGACAAAATCCAAATTAAAAATAGTTTGATTACTCGTGTGAAGATACAACCATGAATGTTTTACCAGATTTCATGTCCACGCGGTCAATTCTTCCATACTTTGAAAACAATCGTTCAAGCTCCGATTGACGAGTATCGTACTCCAAGTTCCCAGCAAAAATCGGTCTCATCCTCTTCGCACAAATCACTTTCAGAATTAAAATTGTCAATAAATTAATCCAACAAACAAGACATAACCAAGAAGGGTGTAAAACCCACAATGCCCTAAAACCCCTATATCACTAACCCCACTTGGGCGTTTCAAAAGTTTGAGAGAAATCGCAGAAAATTTCTTTACCAAAAACCCTAATGCGTGAAAGAAGGAGAGAGCGTACCTGACAGAAAAATAAAGGCTTTCGAAATTTTTTGGTGTACAGAAGACTGGAGTGATAACTTTAAATATAGTAGGGTAGCCTGCTGAGTTGGGTTTAATCCAATTTCCTAATGAGCCCAAAACGAAAAACCCTAATCTCAGTTTTGTTTTGTTTTGTTTTTTGTGATGTTTATTCTTGGCCAAAATATAATTTTAGTTCACTAATATTTAACGATTCCATTTTTTACCTCTAAATAAATATTTGATGGATTTTATATTTTTTATTAATCCTTCGGTCATGATATAACTATTATATTGATTATTATGTGATTTTAAAGTTATGTTCCACACAAGTTTAATATATTTTAAGTTTTGTTTTTCAACATCAAAATTACCATGAATAAGATAATTTTAAGTTATTTAATATGTTTTATTTATCACAAGTGAAAATATATGCGTTCATCTGAGTTCATTTTTTTTATGATAATAAAATTATTGCTATTTTTATCATTGTAATTATAAAATTAAATATAATAAATTTTATAATTTTGTTGTAAATATTTTTTATTTATTTTGTAAGTAGTTTTATAATTAAAAAATAATTTTGTTTATTGATCCATCTTGATACACAAGAAAGAGTAATCTATTGAATCAAACATATAAAATTTCACATTATATTTTTAATTCAAAATTTGGTCTGATTTTTTTTTTACTTTTCACTTAATGATAAAATGGGTAAGATCTTATAGGACCAAGTAGGAATTAAGGAATGATGAAAGAAAAAAAAAACACAATAAAGTAAATAAAAATGTAGTAGAAGAGTTTTGATTCCAAACCAAAAAAATTCAAACTTAATTGAAAATGATTTTTCTGATCACTAAAAAATGGGACAAAAGGATTGATTGTGAAAATTTTCTTGTTTTTATTAGAAGATTGGATATACATATGTTTAGTAAAAGAAAACAACAAATAATCTTCTTTGAGAATAATAAAATAAGGTTATTCAATTATAACATGAGAACATGAAACAAAAATTATCTGATGATTGTTTGTTCTAGCAAACCCCATCAGAGTCATTGTTAACCATTAGTCTTTAAGACATATTCTCAAAATACTTACATGAACAGTTGAGGCAATGGGTGCATGATTAGGTAATACTTCAATTTGTTCTCTATTAGTAGATAAAATGAGTTCCTTCACTTCTGAATCCCAAACAATTTGACTGGGGTCAATACACAAAGACTTAAAGTCATTTCTTCAAATTGCTCTCTGTTTTTAAGTTCGTAGCCTTCGTATTAGCTTCATCAATATTACCTATCAAATAAAAGGCTCATTCAAAAATATCATGTACTACTCCATAAATACTAAAATTAAACTCTCTGATTGTTCCTACTAGACCAACATATTTTTCAGCAAAATCTGTCAAAACTTCTACTAAAAAAGGGTTGCGATAAAAAACACTCCATTTTTTGTATTCTTGCTATGGTTAAGCAATTTTCTTTAGATAATTCGTTTAAACCAATGATAGCTATAATGTCAAATAAAAGGTTTTTCAAAAAGACCATTTACTACATAAATACTAAAATTAAACTTTCTAATTGTTCCTACTAGACCAACATATTTTTTTAGTAAAATCTGTCAAAACTTCTACTAAAAAAAATGTTGTGATAAAAAACACTCCATTATTTTATACTCTTGCTATGGATAAACAATTTTCTTTAGATAATTCGTCTGACCCAATGATAACTATAATATCTTGAAGTTCTTTGTAAAATTGTAAAATTCGTTTAACCCATTGAACAGTCTCAATTACAACCCCTATTGAGTTGTGAAATGACTTATTTGTCCTCATCTTTTTCTCCATATTTCACCTTCTTCTATAAGTGCACCCTTTCCCTTACTCTTCAACTTCTGCTTTCACCAACGCACCGTCTTTCTTATTCTTCACCTTCTTTTTCCTCCACCCACACTCATTTCCTTTACTATTCACCTTCTTTTTTCAGATATATAAATTACATTATAATTATAAATTACAATTAATAAATATTTTTAATATATAGATTATATTGTATATTTATGGTAAATTATTTATATTGTGATATGAGATTATTTTTATTTATTTTTAGTTCTTTAAAACTATTGAAATTTATTATAAAAATAAAAAAAATTAAATAAAAGAGATAAGTATTTTACAAAATCAAATTTATGAAAAAAAGATAAAAGATAACTTATATATTATGATGAAAAACAATAATTTTGAGACGAAATATCGAATCAAATTAAAATTAAGTAGTATGTTTTAAAGAATAAAAATTCAACTTAAAGTAAATAAGAAGAGGACAAAGCATATACCTTGACGAGAGTAGTAATAACTTTTAAATATATTTGTATTAAAAATAAATATTAAATTTGCATATGATAATTTATTATAAAAGTAAACTAGTACTAACTCGAGGGAGATCTTTATATATACTCACAAGGAGAAATTTATTAGTTATGATGGTTTTTATTTGATCTGCCTCAGATAAAGTTATGTAAAAACATATTTAGAGCTTGTACGTAAGTAGTACGAAAATTTAGATTTATATCCGAATTAATGATAAATAGTTTTTTTTTTATAGTGGATATTAATTTCTGACCGTTAAGTTTGATTTACGATTAAAAAAAAATATTTTTCACCTATCAACTTGATATTTAACAATTATAACTTAAATATTATGATACGAGACAATAATTTTGAGTTGCTAAGATACATTTGAATTATTTTTAAACAAGGACAAATATTTTACTTATTTTTAGCTATTGTTTTGTATTGTACATTAATTGTTTGGTGAAGTTGTTTACTTATATTTTTAGTTAGAAAGAATTATTATTTATAGCTTTTGGTTTCATAATAATATCACTAAGGCAATTATTAAGAGAAAAATATTGTAAATTACATTAATTATCTCATAATATAAATATAAATACAAGTAATTATCTTATAACCAAATCATAACTGAACTATTCGACTTCTAACAAGATTATTTAAGAATAAAAGATTATTGCAAAATATATTATTCTATGATTAGTTGAGACACATATTCTTCAATGATTCATCAATTGCTATGCATCCACGTATTTATCCGCAACTATAAATCATTGGTGTATATATAATATAAATCTTGGGCTTTTCAATACTTAGTCAAACAATTTTGAAATTTAGAATATTGATTAAAGACTAATCGTTGTTTGGTAGGGTGAAAGGAAATAAAGGAGAGACAAAAAGTAAACAGTGAATAAAAAAAATTAATTTTTTTATTTTAGGAAATCAACTTTTTATTTATTTTTTCATATTTTTCTCTTCAACCGATTAACTGATATATATATATATATATATATATATATATATATATATATATATATATATTCTTATTGATATTTTCTTTTCTCTTATTTTAACCATCATATATTCACATATACCATAAGAATAAAATTTGTCCAATTTAATGCTAATAAATCTATTTAATTTATCATTATCATTGTAGTCACAACCAACACTTTACTCTTCTATTTAATTTGTTTTTTTTTTCTTTTTCACAAAAACCTACTTTATCACAATAACTTATTTTACGGTGTGTTTTTTCTAGGAAACTTAACGCGTGCGAATGTAAAACTCTATACAAAGAAAGTCGTGAAATTCAAAATCATCGTATAATTGGTTAAAATAATTAAATAATTAATATTAAAATATTAAAACAATAAATAAAATAAAGTTATTTTATTTAAAATTTGATAATTTATTTTAATATATTTTATATTAAGTTATTTTTAAAATTTTATTTTATAATTTAGTGTTTAAATATATTAATATACCAATCAAATATTTTAAACTTCTTATTTTATTTTTTACACTTTCCATTATTTTGATACAAATAACCTTAAATTTACTTTAATCTCTGCAATACGAAATTTTATCCAAATGAATTTAGTTATTTTTAGGCAAACGATATTAATTTTTTTAGACGTATTAAACAATATTTCACAATAATATTTGAAATAAAATATATCAAAAACATGTAAACAACTTAAATATTAATCTAAAATATTTTTAATATGTTAATAAAAAAATAATAAATTAGATTAAAATAATTATATTGATTTACTTTTTAAGTTTGAAGAATAAAATATATTTAAATTTAAAATAAAGACAAATTTTAATTTCATAGAGACTAAAAACACAATCCTATTTTTCTCCTTAAATTCATCTTTTTCTACCTTCTGAAATAAACAAAGTATTGGTTTTATTGGAAGAAGACATTGGAGCTCATATATGCATTTTTCTTGTGGTGATAAAAGTCAATGAAACTTATTTTAGTTTCAAACGTCAAGAATAGAAGTTGACAGAGACAAGTGTAGTTTGGTGATGTTTGTAAAATGCAAAGCACGAAACACGAAAGACATCATGGAAATTGAAAAAGAAAGAGGAAATTACATGGAAGCTTCCACACTCACAAAGTCTTATATGTTACAAATAGGTTTGGTATGACCAAATCACACTTAGTGGAAAAAACTAAAAAAAGAATGTTAAAAAGAAGAGAAAGTAAAGAAAAAGAAGAGACTATTATTATTATTATTATATTATTATTATGTTGGTTCAGTTTGTTTTAGGTACAATGTGTGGTACAAATTTTGAATGAGAATGATAACATGCAAATGAACGGTTGTTTTGTTTGGTATTTGCATACATTATTCTATCAAAACCTATGTCGTATAAAGCTGTTACTGATTATAATTACAGTTCCAACTTGTTATCATTATGACATTAACACTTAGCCTAACACCCTAGCACTCGTGTCTTTAAAGTATAACAAATAATATAATTGCATCTAAAAGAGCTTTTCATCTTTTTTCACGTTTCAAGCTATCTTAAACTTACTATGATTAAGGTTTTCAACGTTACAAACCTAAAATTTTACATTGATTTAGATTAATAGTTCAATACAGTTAAATTTTAGAATAGTAATTCTGAATACAAATGTTTCTAAAATATTTACGAATAATATCTTTTATATATATATAACTTATTATTAGATTTTATTATATTTTCAATATATCATAATATAATATAAAACTTATAATTAGTTTTTATTATATTTTTTAATATATTATGATATAATATCTTTAAGATGTAATATCCGATTATTTTTAAGTAACAAAATTTATTTAATATATAGATATACATGTTTATATTTAGTATAGAAAATCTATAAATATAACATCATACGAAGATTATTCATCCATGACGACTTGAGTCAAAGAATGTTTTGCAATTGAATCTCTTTATTTCCTTGGAGTTTTTTTACTAGACGACAACATCGTAGTTCTTGAGAGTCTCATATTCTACCTAAGTACTGCTCAAGAAATTTTGGTAAGAAAATTTATATAAAAAGTTATATGTATATAGGTTTAATCCTAACTCTGTTTTTTAATTTTGTATTTGTACCCTTACACTGAGTACACATTTCACACTTCTTGTAAATAACTTTCTAATTATTTTAACATTTGTTATTTTTATAATAAATCAAGACTTAGTTAATTTCTGTTAAAAAAATCTCCCTAATGATTTCAGTGAATATTTCCCCCTTTATTATAATGTTCTCATCTACAAGCTGAACCAGCAAATATTATAAATTTGAAGAGTGAATCTCAAAATAAAACAGGGTAAAAACAACGTATACATTTGAGAAAGGTAATGGTGTTGTGTGGTTGTTGTTGGGTTTCCCACTACCTGCAGACACCGCGTTTGTTCACCAACCTTCTCTCACCTTAGACATTATTGTTCTTTTCAATTTTTTAATGATAGTTATGTTCTCTGATCTTTAACTATTAATATTGTCTTCATTTTCAATCAATATTCTCATTTATGATATCTTTGACGAATCAGTAAGCAACAGAGCTGTTCGCTGGTATGAGTGTTACAGAAAATATGCATCCAAGTATAATTATAATAGCAAATAATGTTTTTTAAAGCAGAGTGTTCTTATTATTGTATGGAATCAAACACAGAGAGAAAGAAATTTCAAAATGTGGAACGTTGCGGTTAATAAATGCTGTTTTTATTTACAATTAATAAATACTGTTAATCAAAGTCAAAAGCAGAAAGTGGGGGTGTGCAGTTCATTCCAACTCACACACCCCTTTAGAAAATTCTAAAGTAACTGACTGGACTTGAGCACTGGTTATAAATTATATTGGAAAGAAGAAGAATTTTTGAGGCATCAGATTCTAAAATTCTCTTTCAGAGATGGGAGTTTCCTAACCCCACTGCATCACAACACAAGACAATTTATCTAAAGGTGTGTTCAAAGACAAGACTAATTGACCAGTTGCTAGTCCTCAGTCTTCACAACTTCTGTTTTCATCACCCAGCATCTTTGGAAAATTCCAGGCCTTAGCTTTGCTTGGTTTCCAAGCTAAGACAATTCAACGTTGTCTGCTTCTTCTAATGGTACAAAATTTGCTTTTTTTATCTATGTTACTTAACCAAACATCTTGCTTCACCATGCACTTTATGCTCTGTGTGTGAGAGAGATAAGGTATGCAATTTGTCTTGATTTGATGCTCTCATAATGTTTTTCGTGTACCATAATGCCCTCATAATGTGTCTTCTGCAAGAACTTTGTCATTTTACTTCCTGAAAAACAGGAAGTGCTTTTTCTTTCATTTTTTTCCTTCCAAATTGACATGGTCGAGATTGTGTTGCAGTGTTTACCATCTATTTAGGTTGTACTTTATTGTGTGTGAATATTTTAACATGATGTAGGATACGGTTTCGTTTTGTTACATTTTTAATGTATATTTTCAGAGGTGAATTTGGACAAGCTCATGAAGGTTCCAATGGAGGAAAAACCATTCCCTGCATGGTCATGGTCTGTTGAACAGTGTTTGAAAGAGTATGGAGTGAAGCTGGACAAAGGTCTGAGTACTCATGAGGTTCAGAAGCGGCGCGAGAAGTATGGTTGGAATGAGTTAGCAAAGGAGAAAGGGAAGCCCTTGTGGGAACTGGTCTTGGAACAATTTGATGACATGCTGGTGAAGATACTTCTGGCTGCAGCGTTCGTATCATTTCTCTTGGCTTATTTTCACGGAACTGACTCTGGGAAGTTTGGATTTGATGCATATGTGGAGCCACTTGTGATCATTTTGATTTTGGTCCTTAATGCCATTGTTGGAGTTTGGCAAGAGAACAATGCTGAGAAGGCTCTTGAAGCCCTCAAAGAGTTGCAATGCGAGTCTGGGAAAGTGTTAAGGGATGGCTATTTTGTGCCTGATTTGCCTGCTAGAGAACTTCTTCCTGGTGATATTGTGGAGTTGCATGTTGGAGACAAGGTTCCCGCTGATATGAGAGTTGCGGCTTTGAAAACCTCAACATTGAGGGTTGAACAAAGTTCTTTAACTGGAGAAGCAATGCCAGTTCTCAAGGGGACAAGTCCTGTTTTCTTGGAAGACTGTGAGTTGCAGGCTAAAGAAAACATGGTATTTGCAGGCACCACTGTTGTCAATGGAGGTTGTGTATGTATCGTTATCACCACAGGAATGGAAACTGAAATTGGAAAGATACAGAAGCAGATACACGAGGCTTCTCAAGAGGAAAGTGACACCCCTTTGAAGAAGAAGCTGGATGAGTTTGGTAACAGGCTCACCACTGCAATTGGTCTAGTTTGTCTCATTGTTTGGGCTATCAACTACAAGAATTTCATTTCATGGGATGTTGTGGATGGATGGCCCTCAAACGTAAGATTTTCATTCCAAAAGTGTACCTACTATTTCAAAATTGCTGTTGCTCTTGCAGTTGCTGCAATCCCTGAAGGCCTTCCTGCAGTTATCACAACTTGTTTAGCACTGGGTACACGGAAAATGGCTCAAAAGAATGCAATTGTGAGAAAGCTTCCAAGTGTGGAAACTTTGGGATGTACTACAGTGATATGTTCAGACAAAACAGGCACTTTGACAACAAATCAGATGGCTGTGACACAGTTCTTTACTTTGGGAGGGAAAACCACTGCTTCTCGACTCATTAGTGTTGAAGGCACAACTTATGATCCCAAAGATGGGGGAATTGTTGATTGGGGATGCTACAACATGGATGCTAATTTGCAAGTCATGGCTGAAATATGTGCTGTTTGTAATGATGCTGGGATTTACTTCGATGGTCGTCTTTTTAGAGCCACAGGTTTGCCTACTGAAGCTGCTCTCAAAGTGTTGGTTGAAAAGATGGGAGTTGCAGATTTGAAGTCAAGGAGCAAAACTCGTGATAATGCACAACTTGCTGCAAACAACTTGATGGATGTGAACACTGTGGTGAAGTTAGGTTAGCAAATGGACTCAACTTTATGAAAGGTGAATAAATTGTCGAAGTGCTGTAGTGGCAGGAGTGTGACAAAGTATTCTTTAATTTTTGTTGTGCAGGATGTTGTGAGTGGTGGAATAAAAGATCCAAAAGGGTAGCTACGTTGGAGTTTGATCGCATTCGGAAGTCAATGAGTGTTATTGTTCGTGAACCAAATGGTCAAAATCGGCTTCTTGTCAAGGTGGCTTCATCTGATGCTTTATCACCACTTTGGCTTTTATCAAAAAAGAAATGATCAACAGTTGTTTGACCTGAAGCTTATCACTATGCACAGGAAGTTGCATTCTGAAAATACGTATTTATAACTGGACAAACCTTTTATTATCATTTGAAAACAAAAATGACACTATGCTGCATATTTAAATGATATTAAAATATGACCTTTCAGGATTTTAGCATGTTTTCTACTTCGCATTCAGGGAAATGTACTAAAGTAAGTAGAAATGAATAGTGAAATTTACTAATACAGGTAGAAATGGCAAGGTTAACTTGATTTTACTATATTTCCAAGTTGGGCAAAAAGGGGCAAAAGGGTGTGATGCTGAGCCTGATTTTTGAATTCTTATGATTCAAATTTTGACAGGATCTTTCTTGTCTCTTGTGTAATACATTTTTTAATGATTATTACTTTCTTTGCGTGATGCTAGTATGCTATCTTTACGTTTCTTTCTTATATTTTCAATTCTCGAATCCACATTTTCAGTTTTCACTGACATTAAGCCTTTTTGATTTTGTCTCACCAATTCTTAACTTGTGGGGTATGTTTCAATAAGTAGAAAGATTATCTTTATCTAAGCTAATGGTAAATTGTCTCCTTGTGTAAATTGATGGTTGTTTTGCTATTCTCTATTCACAAACTGTGACCTTTTCTTTTAATGTCTGGTTTCATCTACTGCTGCTTTTTGAGTTCTTAAGTTGTTGAATCACAGGGTGCTGTTGAGAGTTTACTGGAGCGCAGTTCACACGTGCAACTTGCTGATGGATCTCTGGTTCCAATAGATAATCAATGTAGGGAACTCCTTCTTCAAAGACTTCAGGAGATGAGTTCGAAGGGATTACGTTGCTTGGGTTTTTCATACAAAGATGAATTAGGAGAATTTTCAGACTATTATGCTGACACTCATCCTGCTCACAAGAAGTTGCTTGATCCAACTAACTATTCATCCATTGAAAGTGATCTAGTTTTTGTTGGCATTGTTGGCTTAAGAGTAAGTTTGTGTCATACACTTAGCTATGAATCAATCATCACTCTTTTGTAATGCAACTTTTTGAGGACATCCATTTAGTTCACAATAATTGTCTTGATCATTCAGGATCCTCCTCGTGAGGAAGTTCACAATGCAATTGAAGATTGTAAGGAAGCTGGCATTAGAGTTATGGTAATAACTGGAGATAATAAGTCAACAGCAGAGGCTATTTGTAGAGAAATCAAATTGTTCTCTGAAGATGAGGATCTCAAAGGGCAAAGTTTGACCGGTAAGGAATTCATCACTCTTCCTCATTCAGAACAAGTTAAAATATTGTTGAGTCCTGGAGGCAAGGTTTTCTCCCGAGCTGAACCTAGACACAAGCAAGAAATTGTTAGACTGCTGAAGGAAATGGGGGAGATCGTTGCAATGACAGGAGATGGTGTGAATGATGCACCTGCACTTAAGCTAGCCGACATAGGAATTGCCATGGGCATAACTGGGACAGAGGTAATATAACTTTTGCTTTAGTGGAGTGCAACTTTATTTTATGTCAATGTCATCTGATAGCCCTCCGTTTCTTTCTTTATTTTTTCTGGTGTGACATTGAATTTGTGTGAGTATTGTCATAATTAGTTGAAATCTATATTGATATGGATAAAACTTGGATACAATTCTGTAGTTATTTGTATTAAATGTGAACATAGATTATGGAGGTGAAATTCTAGTTCTAATTGGACAAAAACACAGTATCTAAGGTCTTACCAAATTCTATTCTTTAAAAACATCAGCATGAAGTGTGAACCGTATATTGATACAAACAAGTTGAGATCTGAGATGTGTCTTCTTGGACTTTTAGCATCCTGATTACCTTGCCTACTAAACCCTGCAGGTTGCAAAAGAAGCATCAGATATGGTGCTTGCAGATGACAATTTTAGTACCATAGTTTCAGCTGTAGCTGAGGGTCGCTCTATTTATAACAACATGAAGTCATTTATAAGGTATGCCATTTCTCTATGTATATCATCTTAAATTTGATTTATCTACAGTAGTTATTCATATTTGTTCAATCTTCTTCAGGTACATGATATCATCCAATGTTGGGGAAGTAATATCCATATTCTTGACAGCTGCATTGGGAATCCCAGAATGCATGATACCAGTGCAACTTCTATGGGTGAATTTGGTTACTGATGGTCCACCTGCAACAGCTCTTGGTTTTAACCCTGCTGATGTTGATATCATGCAGAAGCCACCTCGCAGAAGTGATGATGCATTAATAAGTTCTTGGGTTCTTTTCCGTTATCTGGTAAATTTTGCTCAAGTCTCTTCAATTTAACAAACAACTTTGCATATTAATGCTAAAGTCTATTCTCATTTTGCCAACGCTTAGATGCGATTCCTTAAATACTTTTGCGTGTTGATCTTAGATCAGAATTTAAGTTTTTGACCTTCAATACAAACGTTTACAATACATATTATTGAGGTAAAACTTTAATTCTATTTAAAGAATAATACCAAATTCATCTAAAGAATTACATCTAAAATATGTTCATGCATAACAAATTTTAATTTAATTTAAACTATGCGTTTGTCACACTGTAACCAAACTAATGCTCATTTCAGGTAATTGGTTCCTATGTGGGACTAGCAACAGTTGGCATTTTTGTTTTGTGGTACACTCAAGCATCTTTTCTTGGAATCAATCTTGTGAGTGATGGTCACACAATTATAGAATTCTCCCAACTTCGAAATTGGGGGGAGTGTCCCTCATGGTCTAATTTCACTGTTACTCCATTTAATGTTGGAGGGGGTCGCTTGATCACCTTTTCAAATCCTTGTGACTATTTCTCAGTTGGCAAAGTAAAGGCCATGACTCTCTCTCTCTCAGTCTTGGTGGCAATTGAGATGTTTAACTCTTTGAATGCCCTCTCAGAAGATAATAGCTTGAGGAAACTACCACCTTGGAGGAACCCTTGGCTTTTGGTAGCCATGTCAATATCATTAGGACTACATTGCCTCATACTCTACATCCCATTCCTTGCAGAAGTGTTTGGAGTTATTCCTCTTAGTTTTAATGAGTGGTTTATGGTCCTTTTGATATCAGCACCTGTTATTCTTATTGACGAGATTCTGAAGTTAGTGGCGAGGAGTCAAAGGAGGCTGACAAAAGAGAAAAAGGCATGAAGTCTTGGGTACATGACCACTATAGAAAGCAATAAGACCAGATGAAGATTGGATGATAAATGAAGTGTTAATCCAAATTCTTTGATACTTTTATTTTTCTGACTTTAGGGAAATTACAGCTTCATTAGTTTCTGGCAAGAAATTTGTCACCATTTATGATCATTGCAGTAAATATATTGTATAAACATTTTCTTCAATTGCTCTTTTACTTTTTTCCTTTGAGAAAAATCTAAATGCTGAGTCAAAAGAAAAAAATAAAAAAGAAAGTTCTATCTATGTTTTGGTGTTCCACACTACAAGTAATACACTAAAAAGTTTTAGCCTTTTTAGCACAATTCCTGCAAGTGATGCTTTCAGAAAAATGCATATTTTTGTACGTTAGCATATACCTAATGATGGTCACAACTATTGGTAACATTACAAGTCGGGGATTAAATTGATGGATCGTTAACATTAGGAACTAAAATGATATATGGGTGCTAATTTCAATGATTGAAATCTGTTTTTCAGAATACTAAAATAATCAATTATTATAATTTAAAAAATAATTTACAGTCTACACTTTTTTTTACCCATTTGCTTGTTAGTATTAAAATTTGCTTACATGTAAAGACGTTTGGTTGGCCGAAATGTGAATGGAAGAAAATTTCAGGGTTGCACCTTTGCGATATCCACTATGAATCGAACTCTTTATGATTAGTTGCTCAAATCAAGATCCAAATGATATTCAAATGCACTTCTATTAAGCTTTATCATTTCATAAACTCCATCAAGCAAGGCAAGAATTTCGTTGCTTTTAGGATGTGATCTATCTTCCACAATGAACTTATGCAGTTGACCTCCCTCTTCAATGAAACTATGTCCTGCTGACTTTGTAATTTGGCTTCCCTTCATCACTTTCCTGAGTTTTGCAACTCCATCCCATTGGCCAGTTGATGCATATATGTTGGAAAGAATAACATAGTTCCCAGGATTCCAAGGCTCAAGTACAAATAGAGACTCAGCTGCAACCTCAGCCAGTTCAACATTACCATGGAAGCTACAAGCTCCCAACAAAGCCCCCCATATCACTGAGTCTGGTTTCATGGGCATGCTTTGTATTACCTCATAGGCTTCTCTCAATTGCCCGGCACGGCCTAGGAGATCAACCATGCATCCATAGTGCTCTAGTTTGGGAATAATGTGGAAGGCTGTGGTCATTGACTTGAAGATATGTCTGCCTTTTTCAACCATGCCTCCATGAGTGCATGCCAAGAGGAGCCCCACAAATGTCACATCATCAGGTGAAGTTCCTTCCCCCTGGCATCATCAGTGACACAGACACACATAATTAGCATCATTTACAACTTCTCAAGGCTGAAAACCACTGCATGAGTGTTTGGAACTGTGTGCGTACGTGGATTCACATAAAATAATTTCAGTATTACATTGAAATACGAATTGATTGAATTTAAGTAAATGTTCAAATGTTTGGTTCCGCGTTAAAAAATGATTCCGAGTCCACAGTTTATTTTGAATTGAAACAAATTTTTTTTTTTTTTTTTTTTTTTTTTTTTTTAAAAAAAAAATTTTTTTTTTTTTTTTTTTTTTATTTAAAATTAACATTTTTTTTTTTTCTTTTTTTTTTTTTTTTGCATTAGAAAAACAAATTTATACTGGCTTTTACAGTAAGTGCAACATTACCAGTTGCATCTTTCACGTCATTGCATGTTAAGGTAAGGCACAGACACAGTTCCAAACACACGGTGCCTTAAAATGGTTTACTATTAATGATATCTGTGAAGGAAATAAAGAAGAAAACCGACCAAACTGCTTACCAGCATTTGATCATAAAGCTCAAAGGCCTTGCAACATTGTCCATGGACAGCCAAACCCATGATCATTGAATTCCAAGAGCACAAGTTTCTGAACCTGCCAATCTCATTGAACACCCGCCAAGCAACATCAATCTTACCACATTTTGCATACATCTCCAATACAGCATTGCTCACATATAAATTCTTAAAGAACCCATTCTTCCTTGCGTATGCTTCAACCCTCTGTCCAATCTCCAATGCTCCAAGATTTGAACAAGCTGGCAAAATGCTTGCCAAGGTTACTTCATTGGGCACTATGCCTTTCTCCTTCTCCATCTTCAGGAACATCCCCAAAGCCTCACCAAACCGTTTGTTTCGCGAGTAACCAGATATCATGGTGGTCCATGACACCAAATTCCTTATAGGCATCAATCCAAACAACTCCAATGCTCCCTCCATATCACCAAATTTGGCATACCCATACATCATAGCATTCCATGTGGGCACCCCTCTCACAGGCATTTCATCAAACAATTGGCGGGCCAGTCCCAGCATGCCCATTTTGGAATACACATCAAGCAAAGAAGTGGCTGCAAAGAGATCAGGTTCAAAGCCTGATTTGATGAAATGGGTATGGAGCATTTGGCCAAGGGAATGGGAAGGGAGGGAAGTGCATGCAGAGAAGAGGAAGTTGAAAGTGTGTTGGTTTGGTGCGAAGCCATGAAGGCGCATTTGGTAGTAAAGGGAGAAGCATTGGTGCTGGTGTTGGGGATGGGAGGAGAAGGCTTGAATGAGCTTATTGTAGAGAAAAAGGGTTGGCTTTGGGGAATGATGCAACACCATGTGTGCATAGTGAAGGTTTGGAATTTCAAGTAACTTCTCAATGAGGATTTTGGTTTGGTCAATGCCATTTCTTAGAGTGTAACCATGGATTTGCTTCACTTGCCTCATAACATCACAAATTTTTTTTATTGGTTTGAGTCCTTCAAATGTTGTACACTTGAAGATAATGTCACTTCTAAAGACACTTTCGTTGGTTTACAAAAGCAAGGGTCAAAATTGATTTTGGGAATGATCAGTTTTTTTATGGGTAATGGGATTTAGCCATAACAGTCAATTAGGGTTTAAAAGAATGTAATGGTATTCTCCCTAGTCAAATATTCATTTTTTTCCCTTTCTCTTTTATTTTGTTGTTTTCTTAACTTTTAGCATAGTCCTGAAAATTGACGGTAGAAGAAAAGTCACCCAAGCTAATGGAAAAAAACTAACATTAAAAAAGAACATTATACTACTCTACTATTCAGAATGAGAAGAGTGGAAAAATATCATATTTTTTTTCATGAAAATGATATTTATATCCATAAAACTAAAAAGTCTAACAAAATTCATAAAAATTAAATTAAAAAATAATAAATTTGTATGATTTGGAAAGTCAAATTATTTATTTTTAGTCTTTTTAAATTTCAATTAAATACCACCTTATTTTGTTACTCTCTAAAAAAATTCTTGGTAGTTTTAATTGAATATCATAAGTTTTTTTCAAGTTTAAAAGTCTTACTAAATACTACAAAAAGAATGTAAAAATTAAAATATTTTGAAATCTCAATTTAATATACCTCCTTTGATGCGAACTTCTACTAAGTGAAAAGGTCTATAAAATATATCTATATTTATGCTTTAAAAAATGTGGTTTAAGACTTTAGTGAAATAAAATTTTATATTAATTTTTAAAACATTTAATTTCAATATATTTTTTTAAACTTCAAATTTTCAAAAATAATTCCTTCAATATCAATACTTTTAAAAGTAATTATATCAAAATATAACATCACACAACTTACCTGCTGCAGTGATATTATAGCACAAATTTCATTCTAACATCCAAAAGGAAAAATCAGTTATACTCTGTAGACTACAAATTATTAAAATGAATCTTAAGAACAAATGCCACTTTTTTAAGTTGAAGTTTATGACTTAGAATAAGATATGATAACGGAATAACACTATTGTAGTCACCATAAAAGTCACATCATCAACCACATAAAACTTAATCTAATCAATGAAAATTAAACTTGTTTATTAAGTTAGGTAAATTAGAACGAGAGGCTAACAAAATAACCTCTGATGCTACTTCTCGGCTCCTGTGCTGATGACATATTCTTGGTTGCATAAATGCAAATATTTTGTACAGTAATAGTTAATTCAACAACAATCAAAGAATCAGAAAGAAGAATCAGAAAGAGTTCATTAGTAAAGAAAGAATGCAATTATTCCCGAAAGTTTTTTTTTGTATTCCTTTTACACCAAGCTATAACAACAATCAATCTTCAAATGTACAATCTATATTATTTGAGACGTTTAATATAGGCCTCAAATAAATCCCTGCATGTTCAATATGGTGCTGCTTCCATGACACAATAACAGTCCAAACTGAACCTATGTCACATTGGTTCAAGGGCTAAAGAACACTTCATGAGAACAAGCCAAGTTTACACTTGCAAAGCTTCTTGGAAAAATGGCTACAAGAATGATGAAGAACACCATGTGGGGTTCTCATGGTAGGTGAAACATCATGGTATTGCACTGAGGAAACCAGTTATGTCTGTTAAAAAAGCAAAGGTTGCATTTCCTGTCCAAGCATGTAGTTGAGGTCAGGCACAGATATATCAAGATAAGGCTATTTCACATGGTTAATCAACATTATTCTTTAGAAGTATGAAGATTGATCATGAAGTACGTTCAACTGTGCCAATATTTTAGCTGACATGGATCTAACACTACCATTACCCCTCTGAGTCAAATCAACCAGAGGCATTTGAGCTGAGGCTCCATACTTCTGTTTGAATTCGACCAGCCGAAAAATCCTTTCCAAAGCATTGAGAGATTTCTCTAGCAAGCCAGGGGAGTGTGAACCAAGATATTTGATTATCAATGGTATGGCATTTGCATCTGCAAGCACTTTACTACCATGTTGCAGTCTTTCACCTTCTATCAATGTTAAAAGAGCATCCAAAGAAGCCTCACAAACTCCAGGATCAGATTCTTCAAGAGTTCTTGTGAGTGGTCCCACTGCATTGGCCTCCAAGAGACAAAATGATGATTTGACTGAGCATATTCCACCATGAACCATGCAGCCAATATCAGCACGAGCTGAGAAGCACCATAGTCCTTTGCGCTTTGGTATTGGCCTGCTTAGCACAAATGAGCTTCTAGAAAATTGAGCAAGACACTGTGCCACACGTTGTTTTGTTAATGTGGTTTCATTTTCAAGCAGTTGCACCAAAACAGTTATGATTCCTGTTTCAGCTGCACTTTTTTGCCATTCCAAGTTTGTTGGAACAGTAAAACGACAAAGGGCACCAATGGCGTTCTCAACTAAAGTTCTCCTCTGATGATCCCTGTCTTTCCCAACTTGGACACTACTTTTAATGATTTCCAGTGCTCCAGCATCCAGAAGCCATTGAGTTATCAGGTCAGTTTCTGGAAGATAGCATATAATTCCCATGGCAGAAAGTATTTCCTCATCATCAGATGAAGATTTTATGATCCGGAGTAGTGTATTGATGCATCTCTGGTTCACGCTCTCCTGTATGATGGCTTCATCACAATTCTCCACCAAGCAAGAAAACAACTTTACAGCACTTGCTCGTAGGTTTTGGTTTTCATTCTCGCACAGTTCAACCAATTTTGGAACAGCTGGTAACTGTTCATAAATAAGCAGAGTAATTCTGTTATGGTAAATGCAACAAAAATTGGAAAATAGTCTCAACATTTGGATAAGAAACAAGTGAAGGAATGACATAGCAGAAGTATTTATGCAAACAGGACATCTTATGCATGGGATTAAATATTTGTATAACATTCTTATAAAAAATGTGTATTTTAGACCTACCTCAGTCTCTTAAAACTAACGTGTAAGATGAGATCTACATCTTACATCTGCTAATATATTATTGATGTAAGATCTCCAATATTAGTCCTAACACATCTTCATTTGAAACCAAACAATCCCAAAGGAATGATAACATAAGCATGGGAAGAAAAGTCGGATGAAAAACAATTCAATTGATACCTATTTAGAACACTGGTGTAGTGATTAAACAAAAAAACATTTCTAGATGCTGTAAGTGCACTCGGCTTCAGTAAGATTCATACCTCTTTCAGTTTGGTTCTGATACACGAAGCCGAGGGCGTTTGACACAAGGCATAAAAGGTTTGGATAATGTTCTGTTGCACAACAGGCTCTGAGACATTAACTAAATTGAAGAGATTGAAAACATCATCATCAGAATCTAGTAATAAAACAGGTGTTTGAGAGTCCTGAGAGATAGTTGATGCAGCAAGTTGCACGATTATGGTTGCTAGATCTTCCCACAAACTTGCAGTGTATATGCTTTGGTTGAAAAGAAGGTTAAGTAGTGGCCGTGCTGCTCCCTGTCTTATCATTTCCTGTCCATTTTTCTTTGAATTGGATAAATTCTTAAGAGCTTTGATAGCAACTGTTTTCACCTGAAGATCATTGTGTGAGAACATGAGAAGAAGAGGAGCCAGTACACCACCATCAAACAAGGCCTCTCTGTTATGTTCAGTTAAGTCCATTTCTGCTAAATGTTTGGCCATAATCATCTTAACATCTTCTGGTCCTGTACAGACAGAGCAAGAAACAGATTATGGCAACATTCAGATTAATTACAGTGCCCTTAACTGAAATTTATTCAGTTCTTAGAAACTTAATAACAAAACATCACACATTTTCTTACTCTATTAGTTGTTCCAGATAAAAAAGGTAGTCATTCCAATCTTTTATACTATATGCACATCTTTTAAAAGAAAAAGGTGAAGGCAAAAATCATTTGCAATGAAATATTGATACACTAACTCCATTGTAGGTTAAAGAATAAACCTGTGGAGAGACGCTGCAATAAATGCTTGAAATAATTTACTTTTGCCATCTGAATAACATTCTGATCAGAGTATGACAGATTCTCCAATAGCTCCGTCGCATCTCTAGCAGCTTGATTGTCATCTCCACTAGACATAGTCACCAATAGTAGTATGCAACCTTGAACTTTTCCAATGTGTTCTAGTGCCAAATCATATTTGGACAATTCAAACAGCAACGCTACTGCTAACTTCCTTTCCACTGTATTACGTCCAAGAGACCGAACAATTGATTCAATTGCACCATCTGCGGTTGAAATTTTTACCTGCAGAAAGAAAATTCAATAACATGGCTGAATGTCCATTTTGAAGTCGTGTTTATTTCAATATGATGTAAAGCGGCATTTATAAAGGAAGTATAAACAATCAATCTTTTAAGCACAAGATTGATTATGTTGAGAAGAGTAAAAGGATGAAAGCTAGCTAATAGAAGATAGAGGACCAGGAAGTACAACATGGTCAAAATTCTAGATACCATTGTGTTGAAAATGATTTTTTCAATTCACAAGCTCATTATTATGGTAGTGGATAAGAAGGATTCTAAACAATGAGTCAAACAAACTTGTCAAAGAAATGAATTTATAAGTCTTTCTCCTTATATATTACTCGTCTTGTTCATTTTTACCTAATGTAAGACTTGTAACTCACCAATTTCTAGAATTTAGCTTACAAGGAAAGTCAGAGCTATAGGTCCATGTTGTTGAGAAGCTAGAATCACTTTTAACCAAAATGTCTAGAATAAGCTTATTTTATTTAAAACAATTGCTGTCATCGATCAATATATATCTTTTGAAAGCCAAATACCGAAAGTAGCAAATTTGCCATGCAGCTTGTTTAAAAATGAAGAAGCAGGGAGTACCAACTAATGTACCTTAGCTTCTTCACTATCCTTTGCCAGCATGCCAAGAATGGAAAGAGAATGTCTTCTTATATCACGGTTTCTTGATAGAGATTGAATGAGAGTTAGGATGTAACCCTCCAGAATAACCCATTCCCTGTGTTGTTCTTTTTCTTCACACAAATTCTGAACAATTTGCAGATCATGCAGCACTTCCTCATCATTTCCAGACAGAATTTTTTCTTTCAATGTAGCAATTGTAATCATTGTATTTCTGTCCTTCCACTCTTGTATGGATTTTTTCAACATTTTGTTAGGTCTCAAAACTGATGTGTCCAGGGGAATCAAGGTCAAAGGGCACAATTTATTTCCTTCTGCAAACCACTTTTCTATGGCACTTCTCTCAAATGTCTGCCCAGATGAAATTTCAACAGGATCCACCATAACATCTTGGGTGATGGGGCAATAAAATGACTGCAAAGGCTCCAATATTTGACTACCCAAAGATTGGCGTTTTGCAAAGTATCTGAGTTCCTTTTCCCTAGGTGATGAAGCTGCATCAGCCCTTTCCAACAAAGCAATGATTTGATCCATTTGCATAGCTTCAGCTAACTCCTTCCTATCCCTGGCCTTTTCAATTTCACTCTTAAACTCTTCAAGTTCCAACTTTATTGTTGACCTCTCATTCCTAATCCCAACAGCTTCAGCTATGAGAAGTAGCATTTTGTTTGCATGGGAACGATCAACATTGTTTTCCCTAATCCCTGAGTCAATTTTCTCTAAAATCGCTTCTTCATCTAGAGCTGCTTTAAATCCAGATTTCTGCATGCTGTCACATAGCTTTTCAATATCTTCAACTATTCCTGAAGAAAGACCTGTTGTGGCTAAAGGAAGAAGACTAAGTGCCCAACTCAGCTGTTTTGTGTGATCCTCTATCTTCTTAGCAATGGACCTGCAGTTCATTAGTAGATAAACCTTGCTCTTCTTGCTGCACTCTAGAGCTAGTAGCTTTGCATCTTTGATTTCTTTGTTCATGGTCTCAATGGCCTTGTTGAATGACTCAGAATCACTGACTTTTCCTTTCTTCAACTCTTCCAAGATAGGCTTAATTCTTTCCATGTAAGCACCAAGTTCATTAAAACTATCCTTTTTCACAAGAACATCTTTAGCAGTAACTATGAACTCAGCAATGGTCTCTACAGTTTGAGAAATGGCAGTTCCAGTAGAACCAGAAGATAGAAAATCTACAACCATCATCGTGCAAAACAACTTTTAGGCAAGGAAATAAAACCCTTTTCCTTCCCATGAAACAAGAACACAGTCACTATTGTTGGAAGGGTAGCAGAAATTTCCCATAACTTCTGATGGATACGCTTCCATACTCCTTCCAATTCAATTCCAAAGGCCTAAATTTGATATCAATATATTATAAAAGAAGAGCTTATCAGATACATTTACCAAATATTTTATACATTGAACTAATACTGAACTTATAACAAGTAAACAATCAAATAATCATGAGGGATGCTATATCTTTCAGAGACTAGGTAATGTATCTAGTTGGTTTTTGATGGTATATTATGAATGAAGAAATCACACCAAACTTGGATCAAATATCAACAACCTCTTGAACTGATATAATATAAGTCACATTTCTTCACCACAAACATCAGATTCTGGACCTGGCATCTTGCCCAACTTGTTGTGAGGAAGAAAAGAAGAGAAAATTCAGATGAATCAAGAAGCTAAATTGCTTTGACTACATTCATAAATAGAAATTGATGTTTTCCAATTTGCAATATTCAAAGAAAAAGAAAAATGCATATGCCATTATAAAATTTGAAGAATCCAAGAGGGGTAAGTTGACTTGACTTATTGACACCTCTTCTCTTCCATGTACTCGTGCGATGCCAAATACTGCCATTCCAAGTTATCTTTCTCCATTAACATTTTCTCAGTTCCCTAGCCAAAAGAAAAAGACAAATTCATCTCTCAAAAAAGCTAGCTCCCCCACCCCCTTTTGTATCCTCTTCCTAACTACCCATTTTGGTTAGCCAACTACACCAATCTCAAAATAGCAAGGACTCACACTAAGTACCTGCAAGTGAACAAAGTATCTATCTTGTGCCAAAAACTTGAGGTAAACGAAAGGTCAAGAAAGCTAAAAAAGTGGGGTGACCCCATTGACATATATGTTCTGATTTCTTGAACAAGCAACAAGGGAAGAGTCAAAGTCAACAAATACCTGAAGGAGCCATGAAAATTGAGCAACCCGGTTTCAGCAAAGGCAACTAAACTTCCCTGAGCAACAAGATCCTATGACACAAGCAGAGATTACAAGCTGAACGAGGTTGTGTTGTGTTGTGTTGTATTTGTATTGTTTCCATCCATGTGTTTCTCTTCTATCTCCACACAAGACCTCTCTCCCTTGTCTAAGTCTAGAGGACTTTTCCACCCATCCCAAGCTTACCTGGCATTGTTTGACCAGACACAAAAGTAAAGGTTTTACCATTGCAATTATTATATTATGTTATATGTTAAATTATACTTTTAATCCCTATTTTCGTAGCAAAATTTGAATTTGGTCCCTTAATTAATTTTTATCTTAATTTGGTCTCTATTTTGAGAAATTTGACCCAATCAAGTTCTTTCCGTTAGTGGTGGAGTAACGGTGTTAAATGGAGTGCCACGTGTCAGCTTCTGGATTTTTTGAATTTTTTTTTTTTGGTTTTTTTT